>ENA-OQMZ01000420-OQMZ01000420.1-human-gut-metagenome-genome-assembly--contig:-NODE-420-length-18372-cov-2.132420_pt1 | contig 18372 bp, 25 predicted proteins | sample MGYA00242621_ERZ504862 | MGnify/ENA primary metagenome ERZ504862 (study PRJEB26092, sample SAMD00036393) | human gut metagenome | host: Homo sapiens | study: EMG produced TPA metagenomics assembly of... | reverse complement strand
TGGAAACTTTTGTAGTTATTGACATCATGCGGCAAAAAATCCGATAATAGTAAAAGCTATTTGCATCTCTTTTGCAAAGGCGCCAGGCAGCTGCGGCTGCCCGAATGAAAGGAGCAGATACTATGTCTTTCGTGGATAGTCTCAAAAAGGGCCTTTGGCGGTGAGGACGATTACGACGATCAGTACATCGACGACGGCCCCCAGATGGTGAACAACAACAGCGGTCTCGGCGTTGGCATGGACGATGCAGAGGAAGAGCCGGTGGAGGGTGCCCAGAAGAAGAACAAGGTGGTCAACATCCACGCCACCACCCAGCTCAAGGTCGTTCTGGTAAAGCCCGAGCGCTTTGAGGATGCCAGCACCATTGCAGACCACCTGAACAACAAGCGCACGGTTGTGCTGAATCTGGAGTCTACCAACAAGGAAGTTTCCCGCCGTCTGGTGGATTTCCTGTCCGGCGTGCTTACGCCAACAACGGCCAGATCAAGCGCGTTGCCAACAGCACCTTCATCATTACCCCGTACAACGTGGACATTATGGGCGATCTGCTGGACGAGCTGGAGAACAATGGCGCGTTCTATTGATCCTGCTCCCAGGGCAGTGCGGGGCTTTGTGCCCGCCCGCACCGATGAAGAGCGCTTTCTGATGCGGCATGTGGAGGATCTGGCCCGCGCGGCCGAGGGACGCGGCATTGCCCGCTACTCCGGCTTTTTGAGCGACAGGGAACAGGATCTGGCCCGCGCGGCGCTGAACCGTGCCGATGTGCCGGAGAGCGACCATCACTTTGAGGGCGGCTGGCCCGGAGCAGAGCGGAAGCTGCTCTGCCTAGAACCGGAGGCTGCTACCCTGCAAGTCCGTTGTGCTGCGTGAAGCTGACCTGCCGCACCCTTTCCGGGGCGGTACTGCCGAGTCACAAGGATTATCTGGGCAGCCTGATGGGGCTGGAGCTGCGGCGTGAAGCTCTGGGAGATATCGTGCTCCCGGCCGATACACCGGGCACTGCCTATGTCTTTGCGCTGGAAACGGCGGGGGAGCTCATCTGCCGGGAACTGCTGCAGGTGGGCCGGACAGAGGTTACCACCACGCTGCTTTCGCTGGATGAGGTGCCCGAATTCCCGCAGGCAGAGCGCAGAACGCAGACAGCCACCGTGTCCTCTTTGCGGCTGGACGCTGTGCTTGCGGTCATGCTCCATTGCAGCCGCGGGCAGGCGTGTGAGTGGATCGCGGCGGGCCGGGTGGAGATCAACCATCTGCCTGCCGAAAGTGCCCACGCCCCGGTGTATGAGGGTGATGTGTTCACGGTGCGCGGCAAGGGGCGCTTTGGCCTGACGGCCCTGCCCGGAAAAAGCAAAAAAGACCGATCGATCATCGAGTTTTTTCAATATTGAATGAAAAGGGAGGAAACCACTATGCTGACCCCGCAGGATGTGCGTGCTGCACAGTTTGAAAAGAACATCCGCGGCTACCGGACCGAAGAGGTGGACCGTTTCCTGGATAAAGTAGAGGAGCAGCTGAAGCAGGATGAAGATCAGGCTGAGGAGCTGCGCCGCCAGATCGCTGAGCTGACTGCCGAGAATCAGCGTCTGCACAAGGAAATGGAGAGCTACGAGGCTGACGGCGATATGCTCAAGAGCGCGCTGATCAATGCCCAGCGGATGGGTGAGAATGTCATCCGGGAAGCAAACCAGAAGTCGGAAGAGATCCTGCATCGCGCAAATCTGCGCGGTGATGATATTATCCGTGATGCCAACGAGCTGCTGCAAAAAGCCAGTGACCGCGCGGATGAGATCATCAACGAGGCAAACGAGAAAAAGCTTGCCCAGGAGCGCGAGTATGACCGCGTCCGGCTGGAAGTGACTCGCTTCAAGTCCGATGTGCTGAACCTGTACCGCAGCCATGTTGAGTCTCTGAGCCGCCTGCCTGAGTTCCAGAAGGAGGAGCCCGCTGAGGATGCTCCTGCCGAGGACGAGGCGGCAGCTGCCGAGACCACTGCCGCCGCTGTGACCGAGGAGATCGCCGAGGCACAGCCTGCTGCAGCGGATGTGGATGCTGAGGACGAGACCCCTGCGGATGAAAAGACCAGCGAGGAGTTCTGGCACAGGACGAGAGCCAGCTCAAGCTCGACCCGCCCCCGGCCCCTGCCGCCGAGGGTGAGGCTGCAGCGCCGGACTACGCCGCTTTTAAGGGCGTGAAGTTCAGCGAGTGATCCCAAAGCGTTTTAGTAAATTAGAGGAGTGTGTAACCATTGGCTAAGAATAAGTCTCAGTACGACAGTACCCTGAATCTGCCCAAGACTCTGTTTGAGATGCGTGCCGGTCTGCCCAAAAAGGAGCCCGCCATGCTGGAGGATTGGGAGAAGAACGACCTGTACAACAACCTGATCAAGCACAACGACGGCAAGCCCAAGTTTGTCCTGCACGACGGCCCTCCGTATGCAAACGGCAACATCCACATGGGCACCGCCCTGAACAAGATCATCAAGATATCATCATCCGCGACAAGAACATGGAGGGCTTCCAGGCTCCCTATGTGCCCGGCTTTGATACCCACGGCCTACCCATTGAGCTGAAGGCTCTGTCCTCTCTGGGCGAGAAAAAGAAGGACATCTCCAAGCTGGAGCTGCGCCAGATCTGCGAAAAGTTTGCCACCGAGCATATCGACATTATGAGCGACCAGTTCAAGCGTCTGGGCGTTATCGGTGACTTTGAGCACCCCTACCTGACCCTGAAGCCTGAGTTCGAGGCCCGCCAGATCGAGATTTTTGGCGAGATGGCCAAGAAGGGCTACATCTACAAGGGCCTGAAGCCTGTGTACTGGTGCCCCGACTGCCGCACCGCTCTGGCTGAGGCAGAGATCGAGTACGGCGAGGACGACTGCGATTCCATCTTCGTCCGCTTCCACGTTTCTCAGGACCCCAACGGTGTGCTGGCAAAGCACGGCATCCCGATGGATAAGACCTACTTCGTGATCTGGACCACCACCACCTGGACCCTGCCCGCCAACGAGGCCATCTGCCTGAACGGTGCCTTTGAGTATTCCTTTGTCAAGATCGGCGAGGAGTACCATATCATGGCCACCGAGCTGGTCAAGAGCGTGATGGATGCCTGCCATATTGAGAACTACGAGATCGTGGGCGAGCCTGTTTCCGGCGCTGAGTTCGAGCTGATGCGCTATCATCACGTCTACCTGCCAAGGAGGGTACCGTCATCCTGGGTGACCATGTCACGCTGGAAAGCGGTTCCGGCTGCGTCCACACCGCAGGCGGCCACGGCGTGGATGACTTCAATGTTTCTCAGAAGTATAATGTGCCCATCACTGTTCCTGTGGACGACGGTGGCTGCCTGACGGAGCTGGCCGGTAAGTACGCAGGTCAGCGTGTCTGGGCTGCCAACAAGACCATTCTGGCCGACCTGACCGAAGCCGGTGTCATCATGGGTCAGGTGCACATCAAGCATCAGTATCCCCACTGCTGGCGCTGCCACAACCCCATCATCTTCCGTGCCACCGAGCAGTGGTTCTGCTCTGTTGCCAAGTTCCGTGACGATGTCTACAAGGCCATCGACACCGTGAAGTGGATGCCTGACTGGGGCCACGACCGCATGAAGGGCATGGTCCGTGACCGCAACGACTGGTGCATCAGCCGTCAGCGTACCTGGGGTGTGCCCATCCCGGCTTTCTACTGCAAGAAGTGCGGTGCTTACCACATCACCGATGCACCATCAAGGCTGTCAGCGCGCTGTTCCGCAAGGAGGGCTCCGATGCCTGGTACAAGTACGAGGCAGAGCAGATCATCCCCGCAGGTGAAGTGTGCGAGAAGTGCGGCGCTTCTGAGTGGACCAAGGATACCGACATCATGGATGTCTGGTTCGATTCCGGTTCCACCCACGCTGCCGTGCTGGAGGAGCGCCCGGAGCTGAGCTTCCCGGCCGACATGTATATGGAGGGCGGCGACCAGTTCCGCGGCTGGTTCCAGTCCAGCCTGCTGACCAGCGTGGCTGCCAAGGGCTGCGCACCTTACAAGTCCGTTCTGTGCCACGGCTGGGTCGTGGACGAGCAGGGCAAGCAGATGCACAAGAGCGCCGGCAACGGCGTGGAGCCCAGCGAGATCATCAAGGACTATGGCGCGGATATCATCCGCCTGTGGGTCGCTTCTTCCGACTACACTGTGGATGTGCGCGCCGGTAAGAATATCTTCAAGCAGCTGAGCGAGGCATACCGCAAGATCCGCAACACCGCCCGCTTCATTCTGGGCAATCTGGATGGCTTTGACCCCAACACCGATTGTGTGGCAGATGACCAGCTGCAGGAGATCGACCGCTGGGCACTGGCCGCTCTGGATGACCTGATCGTGAATGCCAAGGCAGGCTACGATGTGTATGACTTCAACAAGGTCTATCACGCCGTCTACAACTTCTGCGTTGTTGCCATGTCCAACTTCTATCTGGATGTGACCAAGGACCGCCTGTACTGCACCAACGGTGTGGGCCGCAAGGCTGCCCAGACCACCATGTACAAGATCCTGGTCGCTCTGGACAAGATCATTGCCCCCATCCTCTGCTTCACCAGCCAGGAGATCTGGGACTTCCTGCCCAAGACCGAAGGCATGAACAAGTACGTTGTGTTCGAGGCAATGCCCAAGGCAGGCCAGTACGCTGCAGACGATGCCTTCAAGGCCAAGTGGGCACAGCTCATTGCTGTCCGTGACGAGGTCAAGAAGGTGCTGGAGCAGGCCCGTGCAGAAAAGACCATCGGTGCTTCTCTGGAAGCTTCCGTTACCCTGTACTGCAATGATGCCGTCTATGACCTGCTGAACAGCATTCCCATGGACGAGCTGGCTGACTGATGATCGTCTCCCATGTGGAGCTGGTCAAGGGCGAGGGTGGTTCTGCCTCCGCTGTTGAGGGTCTGGGCGTTGCTGCTGCACACGCCACCGGCGAAAAGTGCGAGCGCTGCTGGAAGTATTCCGCAGACATCGGCACCCACGCCGCACATCCCACCCTCTGCGCACGCTGCGCAAGCGTGGTGGAAGCATAAGCCTTCCTGAAATAAACGCTGCGGCGCTCCTTTCGAGCAGGGAGCGCCGCTTTTTGGTATCAGAACACAGGCGGCAGCGTGCCGCCGTTGGGAGTATTTTTATGGCATTTGTGATCTTCAATCTGCTGTGCGTTGCGGCGCTGGTCGGTCTCGATCAGGCCATCAAGTTCTGGGCTGTCAGCGCTTTACAGCCGGTGGGCGCAATGCCGCTGATCCCCCATGTGGTGGAGCTGCGGTTCGTGCTCAACCAGGGCATGGCATTCAGCCTGCTCAGCGGCAAGCAGCTGTTTTTGATCGTTGCAACCAGCGCAGCATTGCTGCTGGTTGCTTATTGGCTGTTCTTCCGCAGCCGGAACAACCGTCTGCAGCAGGCCGCACTCATCCTGGTGCTGGGCGGCGGCATCGGCAACCTGATCGATCGTGTGCTGAACGGCGAGGTGGTGGATTACATCAACCTGCTGTTCATGCGGTTCGCAGTGTTCAATTTTGCAGATATCTGTGTCTGTGTTGGTGTGGCGCTCTGGGTGCTGGTCATTTTCCTGGAGGAGCTGCACGAGGATACGAAAAAGGGCCCGAAGGAGCAGTAAGCATGGAGCAGCGTGAATACATCGTAGAAGCCGAGGGCGCAGGCCAGCGCATCGACCGCTTTCTGAGCGGCGAGGATACCGGCCTTTCCCGCAGCGCCCTGCAGGGCCTTGTGGCGGAGGGCCATGTGCTCTGCAACGGTAAGGCTCCGGCCAAGAGCCTGAAGCTCAAGGCAGGGGATATCATCCTGCTGGAGATCCCCGATGCAAAGCCCATCGAGGCTGTGCCGCAGGAGATCCCGCTGGACATCATCTATGAGGATGCACACCTTCTGGTGGTCAACAAGCCCAAAGGGATGGTCGTCCACCCGGCTCCCGGCAACCCAGACGGCACCCTGGTCAACGCTCTACTCTGGCACTGCAAGGGCAGCCTTTCCGGCATTGGCGGCGAGATCCGGCCCGGCATCGTCCACCGCATTGATAAGGACACCAGCGGCCTGCTGGTGGTGGCAAAGGATGATGCAACCCATATCGGCCTTTCCCAGCAGATGGCGGTGCACAGCGTTGAGCGGGCCTATAATACCATCGTCTATGGCGCTTTGCCCAGGATGAGGGTTTTGTGGAGAGCAACCTGGGCCGCAGCAAGACCGACCGCAAGAAGATGGCGGTCTATCCGGCCAGTGAGCCTCACACAAAGTACGCCTATACCGGCTACAAGGTGTTGGAACGGCTGGGCGAGTTCACGATGCTGGAGTGCCGCCTGAAAACGGGCCGTACCCACCAGATCCGCGTTCACATGGCTTCCATCCACCACCCGGTGGCGGGCGACCCGGTGTATGGCCCCCACAACTGCATCACCAACCTGCATGGCCAGTGCTGCATGCAAAAACGCTGGGTTTTGTTCATCCCATCACGGGCGAACACCTGCGGTTCGATTCTGAGCTGCCGGATTACTTCACCCGCTTCTTGACCACGCTCCGTCAGCGCACAGGAGGAAATACCCTATGAAAGAGACGACCATTGACCAGACCCTAGTCTCTGTGATCTGGACAGCCTGCTGCTGGATGCCGCAGGCAATCTGCCCCAGCTCCAGCGGGATGTGCTGCAGCTTTTTCCAGCAGGGGCGGCAGGCTGACCGTTTTCTCTCAGCGCTCGCCCCGGGCGGTCCGCTCTCTGCTGGGCGGGGTGCGGCTCAGTGCGCCCGCACTGGTCTGCGGCGGCACACTGGCCTACAACTTTTCGGAGGGCTCCGGCACCGCGCTGTGCAGCTTTGAGGGGATGGAGGAGTCTGTCCTGAAGATGCTGCCCTCTCTGTCCGGCGTGGGCATTGCCCTGCAGATGCGCGATGGCTCCACCCGCGCTGTGCGGATGAGCGAAGGGCTGGTGTTCCACCTCAAGCAGGAGTGGACTCCCTTTGTGCTGAGCAACGCCGCCGATGTCAAGGGCGAGGACGTTCTGCGCATCCTGTTCTATCAGGACAAAAAGCAGATGCCATTCTGCCACACTGCAAAAGGCGCTGGGGGACGCGGCAGCCTTCCTGCATGCGGAGCGCTTTGCACCGGATACGCTGGTGCTTACCCCGGGCCTTGTCTCAGGCAGTGCCATGCTCAACGCCGTCTGCCCTCTCCGGTTATGCTGCCGGGCAGCTGACGGTGCTGGCCGGCTGCACCCAGATGCTCGACCTTGTCCATCTGGCGGGGGAGAGCGTTGTGCCTGCGGATGCCGCGCCTGAACTGCGCCTTGCCGCCAACCGGATGACCTTGACCGACCACGATACCGGTGCAGCGGCAGAGCTTTTGTATGGCATGGTGCGCCGTGCGGAAACTTCTGCGTAAAATCATTGTAAGGCTCTCTGCAAATTCTCCGCAGAGGGCTTTCTTTTTCAGAGAAAGTCGGGTACAATGGGATGAAGAAAGCCAATCTCACAAAAACGGAACAGAGATTTCTGTGGACAGCGGCCCTTGTCTGCGCGGTGTGCGTCACGCTGGCGTTTGGATTTGCCGTTCCGCGGCAGGCAGAACCGGACCGTGCAGCCGGGAGTGAAACACCACTCATCCAGCTGGCGCGGGTCGATCTGAACACCGCCGAGTTAGATGCTCTCTGCACCCTGCCGGGAGTGGGGGAGCAGCGCGCCCGGGCCATCATTGAATACCGGGAGCAGTACGGGCGCTTTGCCGCGGTGGAAGAGGCCGCCGCCGTGCCCGGCCTGACAGAAGCGGTGGTGGAAGAGTGGGATGGGCTTGCTTATGTGAGCTGAAGCGCTGCGGCGAAAGCCGCAGGTCAGGGAAAAAGGGAGTAAACTACTATGAAAGAGGATACGATCTTCATCAACCGTGAACTCAGCTGGCTGGACTTTAACCGCCGTGTGCTGGTGCTGGGCAAGGATAAGAATGTCCCGCTGGCGGAGCAGGTGAAATTTCTTGCCATCTATGGCTCCAATCTGGATGAATTTTTCATGGTGCGTGTAGGCTCCCTGCAGGAGCGCGCAAACCTTGCACGCAGTCAGAAAGACAAGGACAAGCGTGAGAACAAGACCAACATGACGGCCGAGGAACAGCTGAATGCCATCATGCCCAAGGTTGCCCATCTGCAGGAGGACTGCGATAAATACTACGAGAAAGCGCTGGAAAATCTGGATGCCTGCGGCTATAAAAAAGTGGATTTCGGTGGGATGGATAAGGAGCAGGAGCGCTTCTGGAAAAAATACTTCCAGAACGAGCTGTTCCCCATCCTCAGTCCGCAGATCGTGGACAACCGCCACCCGTTCCCATTCCTGCGCAATAAGGAAATCTACCTCGGCGCTCTGCTCAAGGAAAAAGAGGGCCAGAGCCTTGGTATGATCCCCATCTCCAGCCAGATGGAGCGGCTGATCCTGGTGCGCCGGGAGGGCAAGACCGAGTTTGCCCTGACAGAGGAACTGGTGCTGCATTACGCGTCCCTCATCTTTGGCAAGGATGCCGTCCAGGAAAAGTGCCTGTTCCGCGTCACCCGCAACGCCGACATTGATGTAAAAGAGGGCATGATGGACCATGATATCGATTACCGCGAGATCATGGCCGACCTGCTCAAGCGCCGCCGCAAGCTGGCCGCTGTCCGCCTGCAGGTAACTCCCACGGCCCCGCAGGAGATCCTGCGTCTCCTCTGCGATAAATTGGAACTGAGCCATAAGCGGGTATTTGCCAGAAGAGCCCACTGGATCTGAGCTTCTTCTACAAGCTCACCGGTAAAATGGAGGCCGAGGGCAACCCGGAGCTGTTCTATCCCTCGGCCCGGCCCATGCTGCCGCCCCAGGATTATGATCTTGCCGCAGAGGTGGAAAAACACGATGTCCTGCTCAGTTATCCGTATCAGTCCATCCGCCCCTTCATCGCGATGCTGAAAAAGGCCGCGCGGGATCCGGAGGTCATTTCCATTAAGATGACCCTTTACCGGATGCGCGGGAATCCCAGATCGTGCAGGCCCTGATCGAAGCCGCCGAAAACGGCAAGGAAGTGGTGGCTCTGGTAGAGCTGCGTGCCCGCTTTGATGAGCAGAATAACATCGACTGGTCCAAGCAGCTGGAAGAGGCTGGCTGTACCATTCTCTATGGCTTTGATGATTACAAGGTGCACTCCAAGCTGACTCTCATCACGAAAAGGCCCGCAGGGTACAGCTACATCACCCAGATCGGCACCGGCAACTACAACGAAAAGACCAGCGAGCTCTATACCGATTATTCGTTCATCACGGCAGATCTGGGCATCGGTGAGGAAGCCTCCAACGTGTTCCAGAACCTTGCCGTGCAGAAGCTGACGGAGACCACCGAGAAGATGCTGGTGGCTCCTCTGCGCTTCAAGAGCGTGCTGCTGGACGAGATGGACCGGGTCATCAATGCAGCCAAGCTGGGCCGCCCGGCATCCATGATCCTGAAAAACAACTCCATCTCGGATCGGGATATCATCCTGAAGCTCGAAGAAGCCAGCTGTGCGGGGGTTCGCATCGATATGATCGTGCGCGGCATCTGCTGTGTCCGCGCCGAGGTGTTGGGTAAGACCGAGAACCTGCATATCCGCAGTCTGGTGGGCCGCTACCTTGAGCATGGCCGCATCTACAGCTTCTACGATGGCGTGACCACCCGCATCTATATCGCCTCCGGCGATTCCTTCACCCGCAACACCGAGTGCCGCGTGGAGGTGGGTGTCCGGGTGGAGGACCCTGTCCTCATCCAGAAGCTGAGCGATATCCTCCAATTGCAGCTGCGGGATAACGTCAATGCCCGGGAGATGCGGGCAGACGGCAGCTATCAGAAGGTGAAAGCGGCCCCCGGTGAGCCCCTTGTCAACGGCCAGATGGACATGTACGATCTGCTCCGGGATGACTGGCTCGCCCGGGATACCGCTTCTGCGGCAGAACCGGAGCAGCCTGAAATAAAGGCACCGGAACGGCTGTCTGAACCCGAAACGAGACCGGAGCCGGTTCAGGTGGCGGAGCAGCCGCAGAACCAGCAAAACAGCCTGCCACGGTGAAAGCAGCACCTGCTCCGGCTGTGCAGAGCGCACCCGCTCCGCACGCTGTTGATCGCGCGGAACGGCACGGCCACCCCAGCCTCTTCCAGCGGCTCCATGACTGGCTCCGCCGGTAAATGCGGAAAGAGCACCCTCTGGGAAATCTCCCAGGGGGTGTTTTGGTTCTCAGTGATCTTCCTTCTGCATACACTTTCCAGAACGGAGGGCGAAAAGATGCAGGCAAAACATGGACGAGCAGGGAAACACAAGCGATATCAACGGGCGGCGGTGCTGGCTCTGACGGTGCTGCTGATCATTCTGCTGGCGGGCAGGGTGCTCCCGGTCTGTGCGGGCAAAAATGTCCCGGCGGGAGCCAGCCTGAAACAGGCAAAGCCGGGGCAGATCCTCTGCTTCCCGCTGGAAACGGCGGCGTGGCGTGTCTCTGACCCTTATGGCTGGCGGAAGGATCCCTTTACCGGGGAAAAAGCCTTCCACCGGGGTGTGGACCTTGCCTGCGGGGAGGGCACACCGGTCCTTGCGGCACTGGACGGCGTGGTGACCGCCGCCCGGCGTGGAGCCGCTTACGGCAACTATGTCCGGCTGACCCATGGGGACGGGCAGGAAACGCTCTATGCCCACATGCAGTATCTCTATGTCCGGGCCGGGGAGGTGGTTGCAGCGGGCCAGCGGCTGGCACTGCCGGACAGACGGGCCGTGCCACCGGGGCACACCTGCACTTTGAATTTCTGACAGGCGGCATCCGGTATGATCCTTCTGCCGCACTGAGCCTGCATGATGCGGCATCGGTTCCGGTACGGGCCGCTTGTGTTCCGGGACCCACTGCTGCTCTGCGGGACGCTGTACGTTCTGCTCTATTTCGATGCAAGCGGGTTTCTGCGGCTGGGGCTGCTGGCAGCATTCCTGCATGAGTGGGGGCACATCGGGGCTTATCTTGCCCTGTTTGGGCAGTTTCCGGTCATTGAAGTCACCCTTACCGGCTTTTGTATGCGCACCCGGGGCAGGGAAATGACCCTGTGGCAGACCGCTCTCCTTGCCGCGGCAGGCCCTGCAGCAAATCTGGTGCTGGCCGGGCTTTGGATGCTTCGGCTGGAACAGCGGGCCACCATCGGGCCAGTGCCTTTCTGGCGGCCAACCTCCTGACCGGGGCCTTCAACCTCCTGCCCATCCCGCCGCTGGATGGGGCACAGCTGGCGGCGTGCGGCTGGTCGCTGCTCCAAAACAATGATTGCATTTCCCGGCAGAATCGGGTACAATAAAATGAATGAAGTAAAACTGTTCTGTCAATGGAGGAACTTGATGTTTGATCCCAAGTTGAAAGAAGCGCTGGGCCGGGTACAGAAGCCGGGCCGTTACACCGGCGGCGAACCGGGCAGCGTGTATAAAGACAAAGAAAAGGTGGATGTCCGGTTTGCATTCTGCTTCCCGGATACCTACGAGGTGGGAATGTCCTTCCTCGGTGAGAAGATCCTGTACGAGCTGCTCAACAGCCACGAGAACTGGTGGTGTGAGCGGGCCTTTATGCCCTGGCTGGATATGAAGGCTGAGATGGAGCGGCTGGACCTGCCCCTGTACCACTATGGAGAGCAAGGACCCCCTGACCGATTTTGATGCGGTGGGCTTTACCCTGCAGTACGAGCTTTCCTATACCAACATTCTAGCCATGCTCGATCTGGCGCACATTCCGTTCTACGCAAAGGACCGCGACGAGCACTGGCCCCTGATCGTGGCGGGCGGCCCCTGCGCCTGCAACTCAGAGCCCATTGCGGATTTCTTTGATGTCATCCAGCTGGGTGAGGGTGAGAACCAGCTGCCTTCCATCTGCGCCGAGATCGAGCGTGCCAAGAAAGAGGGCGGTGTCTCCAAAAAGGAGCTGCTGCGCCGCATTGCAAAGATCCCCGGGGTCTATATCCCTGCCTTCTACGATGTGACCTACTTTGAGGACGGCCGGGTCAAAGCCATTACCCCCAACGAGCCGGGCATCCCGGCGGTCATCACCAAGGCCATCATCAAGGATCTGAACGAGTTTGCCCCGCCAACAAACTTTGTTGTGCCCATGGTGGGGGCCATCCAGGATCGTGCCAGCATTGAGGTGCTGCGCGGCTGTGTGCGCGGCTGCCGGTTCTGTCAGGCGGGCTTCCTGTACCGCCCCATGCGCCAGCGGGATGCCAGCCTGCTGAATAAGGCGGCACAGGATCTGTGCGCCAACACCGGCTATGAGGAGCTGAGCCTGTCCAGCCTGTCCACCTCCGACCACGGCCAGCTGGAAGAACTGCTGGATGATCTGAATGAGTGGGCCCCCAAGGAGCACGTCAGCCTCTCTCTGCCCTCCCTGCGGATGGACAACTTCTCCCAGAGTCTGATCGAAAAGACCACAAAGGTGCGCAAGAGCGGCCTGACCTTTGCGGCCGAGGCCGGTACCCAGCGCCTGCGGGATGTCATCAACAAGAATGTTACCTGGGACGAGATCGAAAAGACCTGCTCACTGGCCTTTGCCAACGGCTATTCCTCGGTCAAGCTCTACTTTATGATGGGTCTGCCTACCGAGACGATGGAGGACATCGAGGGCATTGCCGAGACCGCCCAGAAGGTGGTAGATCTCTATTACTCCAACCCCAGGCACGCCAAGGGCAGGGGGGTGCAGGTGACCATCAGCTGTGCCTGCTTTGTGCCCAAGCCCCATACGCCTTTCCAGTTCGTGCCCATGGACACGGAGGAGAGCCTGCAGGCCAAGCAGAAGCACCTGCTGGAAAGCGTCCACAGCCGCAAGATCAAGGTGAACTATCACGACAGCACCACCAGCTTTCTGGAAGGCGTGTTCGCCAAGGGCGACCGCCGTCTGGCTCCTGTTATTCTGGAAGCTACAAGAGGGGCTGTTACTTTGACGGTTGGGAAGAGTGCTTCAAGTATGATACCTGGATGCAGGTGTTTGAGGATCTGGGCATTGATCCCAAGTTCTACTGCCAGCGTCCCATTGGGCTGGACGAGGTGACCCCGTGGAGCCACATGGACTACGGTGTGACCCACGAATATCTGGTGCGGGAGTACAACAAGGCCCTTGCCGCCCAGACCACCCAGCCCTGCAACCGCGCCTGCCATGGCTGCGGTGCCAATCATCTGTTAGGAGGTCCCTGCTTTGATTACAGTCAGAATCTCGTTTGAGAAAAAGAATGAGGCCTCCTACATCTCCCTGCTGGATCTGCAGCGGGTGATGCAGCGGGTGCTCAAGCGCAGCGGCCTGCCTGTGTGGCACACGCTGGGCTTCAACCCCCACATCTACATGACCTTTGCCTGCCCGCTTTCGCTGGGGCAGGAGAGCGAGTGCGAGTGCGTGGATGTCAAGACCGAGGCTGAGAATCCGGACTTTGCCCAGTGGCAGACCGAACTGAACGCCATCATGCCCACCGGCATCCGCATCACCCATGTGGGCCCGGTGCAGATGAAGGCTGACCTCATCGCCTTTGCCTGCTACCAGATCACCTACCCGGCAGCGGCAGCGGCTGTGCTGGAACAGTATAACGCGCTGGAAAGCGCCCCGGTGGAAAAGCACAGCAAAAAGGGCAAAAAGATCGTGGAGCTCAAGGATCACATCCCGCAGGTGGAATATACACCGCAGGGGATCGTGTCTGCATGGAGCTCTGCCTGCCTGCCGCACAGGAGCTGAACCTGAATCCCTCACTGCTCACCGGCTTTCTGGAAGAAAAGTTTGGTCTGCCTGCCGCCAGCGCAGGCATCCTGCGCAAGCGCTTCCTGACGGCGGATCGGCAGCTCTTTACCTGATTTCCCGGGCAAAGAATGCCTTTTGGGCAGAACAGAAAATTTTTGGGATTATTTGGGCAAATCGCTTGATTTTACGGGCGTTTTTGTGCTATCCTATTAAGGCGTTAGTGTCCGCTGATACCACAGCGGGGTTAATGACAATATCATTAAACGGGCGGTCCTCTGACGGCAAGGTGCCGTGCATGAACGTCTAAAAACAAATGGAGGATTCAAAAATGGACGCACTGAAGATTATTTCTGAAGGCAGCATCAAGGCTGAGAAGCCCCAGTTCAACGTTGGCGATACCGTCCGCGTTGATGTTCGCATCAAGGAAGGCGAGCGTGAGCGTATCCAGGCTTTCGAGGGCACCGTTATTGCTAAGAAGCACGGCGGCGTTGCAGAGACCTTTACCGTTCGCCGCGTTTCCTACGGTGTCGGCGTTGAGCGTGTCTTCCCCATCAACAGCCCCTTCGTCGAGAAGGTCACCGTTGTCCGCAAGGGCAAGGTTCGCCGCGCCAAGCTGTTCTATCTGCGTGGTCGTACCGGCAAGGCTGCTAAGGTCAAGAGCGATATTTGATGATCCCCGCGTAAAACCGGGAGAAAAGGGACAACTTGTTGTCCCTTTTTTCTTTATTCCGGGCCAGACAAGATTGTGAGGTGCATCGGGAAATGGAAAAGCATGCTTCAACACAGGAGACTGTGCGCGGACAGAATGTGTTTGAGTGGTACGAGGCGCTGATCTCCGCCGCGCTGGTGCTGGTGCTGGTATTCTCACTGTTCTTCCGCATCATTCAGGTGGACGGCGAATCCATGGTGCCCACCCTGCAGAACGGCGATAAGCTGATCGTCTGGGGCGCGGGCTACGCGCCCCAGCGGGGCGATGTGGTCATCGTGGACAGCTACACAGCCTACGGTAAGCCGCTGGTCAAGCGTGTCATTGCCAGGGGCGGCGATGTGGTGAACATTGATTATCAGGCTGGCACGGTCTCGGTGAACGGGGAAGTGCTGCAGGAAGCTTATATCGCTGAACCGACCTATCTTGGCTATGACGTAACGTTCCCGTACACGGTGCCGGAGGGCACGGTGTTTGTGATGGGCGATAACCGCAACGCCTCGCTGGACAGCCGCTCGTCCTATGTGGGCTGCATTGATGAACGCGATATTCTGGGCAAAGTGCTGCTCTGCTTTTTGCCCTTTTCGGATTTTGGGGTGGTAAAATGAACAACGATACCCGCTTTGCAAATCAATATAACATCCAATGGTTCCCAGGCCACATGACCAAGACCCTGCGGATGATGGAGACGGAGATCCAGCATGTGGATGCCAGTCTGGTGCTGCTGGATGCCCGCATCCCGCTTTCCAGCCTGAACCCCGAGGTGGAGCGTATTACGGCACGCAAGCCCAAGCTCTATGTGCTGAACAAGGCAGATCTGGCCGATCCTGCCGTGACAGAGGAGTGGATCAGATACTTCCGTGCCGCCGATGCAGGCTGCGTGGCCATCAGCGCCAAGCAGAAGGGCGGTGCCAAGGCGGTGCAGACCGCCATTGAAAAGGAGCTGGCCTCACTGTTGGAGCGCCGCCAGAACCGTGGTATGGGTGGTGCCAAAACTCAGGTGATGCTCTGCGGCATCCCCAACGTGGGCAAATCCACCTTCATCAACACCTTTGCAGGTTCTGCCCGTGCCAAGCGGCCGACCGCCCCGGCGTGACCAAGGGCAAGCAGTGGTCAGCACCGAAAAGTTTGACCTGCTGGATATGCCCGGCGTGCTCTGGAAAAAGTTTGATTCCAAGACCATTGCTTCTAATCTGCCTTCATCGGCTCCATTAAGGATGATATTCTGGATGTGGAAGAGCTGGCCATGAATCTGCTGGATGAGGTGCGCCGCAATTACCCCGATCTCGTGGCCCAGCGCTACAAGCTGGATGCAGAGACGCTGGCTCTGCCGCCCTACGAACTGCTGGAGCCATCGGCCGCAAGCGCGGTCTGCTGGTGCGCGGCGGCGAGGTGAACACCGAACGCTGTGCCATCATGCTGGTGGACGAGTTCCGCGCCTGCAAGTGGGGCCGCATCTCTCTGGAGCGCCGCCCCAGCGGGATGATCTGGCAGACTTTGCCGAGGAGGACGACGAATGAAACGGCGTTCTGACGAGGAAATCCTCTGCCCCTCTGTACGAGTATGATGCCGCCCATCCGTGCGCAGTATCGGGTTTTTTTGCCGGTGTGGACGAAGCGGGCCGCGGCCCGTTGTGCGGTCCGGTCGTTGTGGCGGCCTGTATCCTTGACCCGGAGAAGCCAGTGTACGGCATCAACGACTCCAAGAAGCTGACCGAGAAAAAACGGGAAGCCCTCTTTGATGAAATCCTTGACAAGGCGCTGGCCTATAAGATCGTCTTTGTAGGCCCGGAGATCATCGACCGGGATAATATCCTGAACGCCACCATGAGCGGCATGAAGCAGGCTGCGGAAGGACTGGACATTGTGCCGAATCTTGTGCTGGTGGACGGAAACCGTGTCCCGGCTGCGCTGGAGATCCCCGCCCAGCCGGTGGTCAAGGGCGATGCCACCAGCGCCAGCATCGGCGCGGCATCGATCCTGGCAAAGGTCAGCCGGGATCGCTATATGATGGAGCTGGACAAGCAGTACCCGCAGTATCAGCTGGCAAAACACAAGGGTTACCCGACCAAGCTCCATTATGAACTGATCGAACAGTACGGGATCCAGCCCTTCTACCGCCGCAGCTTCCTGAAAAGCAGGGCTATTGGCCGGAGGGCAAGTGATGGATCGGGCCGAGACCGGCCGCACCGGCGAGGCTGTGGCCGCGCGGTATTACCAGAAGCAGGGATGTGAGCTGGTGGCCCACAACTACCGCACTAGGATGGGGGAAATCGACCTCATCCTGCGGGAGCCGGACGGCACACTGGTGCTCTGTGAGGTCAAGACCCGCAGCCCCGACCCGCTGGCCGCACCTGCTGCGGCCGTGACCCCTGCCAAGCAGCGCCAGGCTCATCCGCACCGCGGAATATTATCTCCAGCACACCGGACAGAGTGATGAACCGGTTCGTTTTGACGTTGCCGAAGTGACCCCTCTTGACAGCGGGCGCTGGATGGTACATATTATAAAGGGTGCATTTACCGCGTAATGCGGGATGCATTGGTGGGAAAAGGCAGAAAACGGCTTTTGCCGCTGCCGCAAACATGGGCCAATGCGGGGCCCCGCTGGCAAAAAGGAGCGACGACAATGCAGTTTTTCAGCACGAGAGATCATAACCGCGTGGCAAGTGCCTCTCAGGCCATTGCACAGGGCCTGTCGGATGAGGGCGGTCTGTTTGTTCCGCAGAGCTTCCCGCAGGTGGATGTCAAGGCGATCTGTGCGCTGGATTACCCGAGATGGCTGCTGCCATCGTGGGGCAGTATCTGACTGATTATTCGCAGGAGTTTCTGCAGGAGGCCGCCAAGGCCACCTATGGTGCGGCCTTTGGCGGAAAGGCGGGCTATCGTGGCCCTGTTTCGGATGAGTGTACTCTCTGGAACTGTGGCACGGCCCGACCTGCGCCTTCAAGGATTACGCCCTGCAGCTGATGCCGAAGCTGCTGGTGGAGGCAAAGAAAAATCTTGACCGCACCGAGAAAACATTGATCCTGGTGGCGACCAGCGGCGATACCGGCAAGGCCGCGCTGGATGGCTACCACGATATCCCGGGTGTGGAGATCGCGGTGTTCTTCCCCACGGGCGGCACCAGTGAGATCCAGCGCCTGCAGATGGTGACCCAGGAAGGCGAAAATGTGGCGGTCTACGCTGTGCGCGGCAATTTCGATGATGCCCAGACCGGCGTGAAGAAGGTCTTTGGCGACCAGGCCATTGCTGCCGAGCTGGCAAAGCGGAACATCCGCCTGTCCAGTGCAAACTCCATCAACTGGGGTCGTCTGGTGCCGCAGATCGTTTACTACTTTGCCGCCTACGCCCAGCTGCTCAAGGCAGGGAAGGTACGCTTTGGTGACAAGGTGGACTTCTGTGTGCCTACGGGCAATTTTGGCGATATTCTGGCGGGCTACTATGCAAAGCAGATGGGCCTGCCGGTGGGCAGACTGATCTGCGCTTCCAATGAGAACAACGTCCTGACCGACTTCCTGACCACCGGTACTTATACTGCCAAGCGGGAATTCTTCAAGACCACTTCTCCCAGCATGGATATTCTGGTGTCCTCCAATCTGGAGCGCCTGCTCTATCACGTCACCGGCAGCGATGCCGAGGTGGCGGGCCTGATGAAGAGCCTGTCTGAAACCGGCAGCTATACCGTCCGGCCCGAGACGCTGGCCGCCATTCAGGAGAGCTTTGGCTGCGGCTGGAGCGGCGAGGAAGAGGTGGCAGGGGAGATCCGTGCCCGCTATGAGCAGGATGGCTATCTCTGCGATACTCACACCGCTGTGGCTTTCCATGTGGCAGGCCGTCACAAGCGCGAGGGTGTGCCCATGGTGGTGCTGTCCCACCGCCCTCCTCCCTACAAGTTCCCCGCGAGCGTGCTCGGAGGCTCTGGGCCACCACTCGCCCCGCA
>ENA-OQMZ01000418-OQMZ01000418.1-human-gut-metagenome-genome-assembly--contig:-NODE-418-length-18376-cov-3.274755_pt1 | contig 18376 bp, 21 predicted proteins | sample MGYA00242621_ERZ504862 | MGnify/ENA primary metagenome ERZ504862 (study PRJEB26092, sample SAMD00036393) | human gut metagenome | host: Homo sapiens | study: EMG produced TPA metagenomics assembly of... | reverse complement strand
AGAAGGAAAAAGGCAAAGAGAAGAAAAAAGACAGAAACAGCTCCGGGGAGCAGGCTTCTTCGGAAGAGGCAAAACAGCCGGAATAAGATTGATTTGGAATGCATTTTGAAAAAGTAAGCGCCGGGTAAAACTGACGCTTCTTTTTGTGTGATGCGGCGCTGGGCGGTCAGCAGGAGGAGGGATTTTCATTGGATAGAAAAGAAGAATTTTTGAAGCCGGGTGAGCGGTCGATGATCTGCAGAACGGTTACTGGATGATACAGAATCCATCCCTTTTCTGCTATGGCATTGACGCGGTGCTGCTGGCATCCTACGCGAAGGTGAAGCGCGGGGAGCGGGCGATGGATTTCTGCACGGGATCGGGAATTGTGCCGATTCTGCTGAAGGCGAAGACAAACGGAGAGCATTTTTCCGGGCTGGAAATTCAGGAGTACAGTGCCGAGATGGCACAGCGGAGTGTGCGGTACAATCATCTGGAAAATGATGTTGAGATTTTCCAGGGAGATGTGAAAACGGCATCGCAGCAGTTTGGAAAAGAAGTGTTTGATGTGGTAACGTGCAATCCGCCGTACATGACGGGGCAGCACGGGCTGACGAATGCGCTTGAGGCGAAGACGATTGCGCGGCATGAGGTGCTGTGCTCGTTTGATGATATTGCGAAAGAGGCATCGGCGGTTTTAAAGACGAAAGGACGGTTCTATCTGGTGCACCGGCCGTTCCGGCTGGCGGAGATTTTTTCGACGCTGAAAAAATATCATCTGGAACCAAAAAGGATGCAGCTCGTTTATCCGTTTGTGGACAAGGAGCCGAACATGGTGCTGATCGAGGCGATGAAAGGCGGGAATCCGAGAATTACCGTGGAGAAACCGCTGATTGTGTATGAGACGCCGGGCGTGTATACAAAGGACATCCGGGAATTATATGGAGACGGGAGATAAGAACATGGCAGGAAAATTATATTTGTGTGCAACACCAATTGGAAATCTGGAGGACATGACCTTCCGTGCAATCCGCATTCTGCAGGAGGTCGATCTGATCGCGGCGGAGGATACGAGAAACAGCATTAAGCTGCTGAACCATTTTGAGATTCATACGCCGATGACGAGTTACCATGAATACAACAAATACGACAAGGGCCGCGAGCTGGTGCAGAAGCTGCTGGCGGGAACGAACATTGCCTTATCACCGATGCCGGAACACCGGGAATCTCAGACCCGGGGGAGGAGCTGGTGAAAATGGCATACGAAGCCGGAATCGAAGTGACGAGTCTGCCGGGGGCGTGCGCGTGTGTAACGGCACTGACGCTGTCGGGACTTTCGACGAGAAGATTTGTGTTTGAAGCGTTTCTTCCGCCGGATAAAAAAGAACATAAACTGGCGCTGGAGCGGCTGAAAAACGAGACACGAACCATGATCGTGTACGAGGCGCCGCATCATCTGCTGAAAACGCTGCGGGAACTGCTGGAAATCCTTGGCAACCGCCGCCTGACACTGTGTCGGGAACTGACGAAAAAGCATGAGACAGCATGGCAGACCACGATTGAAGATGCCATCACCCGCTACGAACAGGAAGATCCGAAAGGCGAATGCGTTCTTGTCATCGAGGCAGAAGCCAGAAAGAAATCGAGGACGAGGCGAAGGCTGCGTTTGAGGAAATTTCGATTGAGGAACATATGAAACGGTATGAAGACCAGGGGATTGCGCGGAAAGAGGCGATGAAGCTTGTGGCAAAAGACCGTGGCGTAACGAAGAGAGATATTTATCAGTATTTACTGGGAAAAGAATAACGACACGCTCTAAGAGAAGGAAAGAGAGGAAGAAGTATGAAAATCTGTAAAATTTTGTGTTATTGTATTTGTTTTACAGATTTGGAGATATTCCTTGTCCGGTAGTTACTCCCGTCTGTTATAATAGGAACAATGAAGTATTTTTGAGGGAGGAAATTTTTTATGTCACAGTCACAAACCCAGCGGAGTTCCCGGGTTGATCTGCTTCACGGCTCGATTCTGAAATCTCTGCTTCTTTTTGCACTTCCGATCATGGCATCTCGTGTATTTCAGCAGATTTACAACACGATGGACACACTGATTGTCGGCCATACACTCGGCGATTCGTCGATTGCAGCTATGGGTGCCTGCTCGTCGATCTATGAATGATGACCGGATTTACGTTCGGCGTCGGAAACGGGCTCGCGATCGTCACGGCGCGATGCTTTGGAAGACAGGAGACGGAACGGATGAAAAAATCCGTTGCATCCTGTATCGTTATTGGTATTACCGTTACACTGGTGGTCACCGTTCTTGCAACGATTTTCATGCATCCGCTGTTGCGGCTGCTGAAAACACCGGCAGAAATCCTCGAAGATCCTACAGCTACATTTCAATTCTATCCGTTTTTCTGTTTGTCATGTTTGCCTACAACCTGTGCTCCGGTCTGTTGGGAGCAATTCGGAAACAGCTTTATGCCGCTTGTTTTCCTGATTATTTCATCGTTGGTAAACATTGTACTGGATTTGCTGTTTATCCGTTCTTTCGGCATGGGTGTTCGCGGTGCTGCAATTGCAACCGTGATTGCGCAGGGAATTTCCGTCGTGCTCTGCCTGATTTATATTGTTACCAAAGCAAAAATTCTGCTTCCGGAAAAACGTCATTTTGAACCGGATCGCGGACTGTACATGGAGCTTCTGGCACAGGGATTTTCGATGGGATTTATGAGCAGTATTATCTATGTCGGTTCGATTGTCCTGCAGCCGGGCATCAACAGCCTTGGCTATGAAACAATTGCGGGACACACGGCTGCGAGAAGCTGTTTTCCTTCTCGATGATGCCGCTTTCCTCGATGGCACAGGCAGTCAACACGTATGTGGCACAGAACCGCGGCGCGGACAACTGGGAGCGCGTGCGGAAAGGCATTCGCTATGCTTATATTTTCTGCTTCAGCGTGACCGCATGCCTGATTCTCCTTGTCACTCCGCTTGCACCGACGATGGTTCATCTGATCTCCGGTTCTTCCGATCCGACCGTCCTCGGAAACGGAGCCCGCTACCTTCGTGTAGCCATTCCGTTCTTCTTTGCACTTGGCCTTGTCAACTGCAGCCGCCTTGCACTGCAGGCACTCGGAGAAAAGATTCTTCCGCTGCTGTCGAGTTTTATTGAGCTTTTCGGAAAAATTATTTTTGCGATGGTGTTTATCCCGCGCTACCACTACAGTGCCGTGATCTGGTGCGAACCGATCATCTGGTGCTTCATGGCAGCAGAACTTGTGATTTCGCTGTATCGAAATCCTTATATGAGAAAAGGGAAGTCTGGAAACTGATTTTTTTCAAAAACAGAACCCGGGGCAGTCTACAAAAAACGGTAGATTGCCCCGGGTTCTGTTTTTTTGACTAAATAAAGGAAGTCCCCTGCTTCTATTGCGAAAAACAGCAGATTTACTCTGCCCAGGTACCATTTACAAAAATATCGGTTTCGCTTCCATCTTCGCGGATACCTACGATGTGCAGGTCATCCGATCCAACCATAAAGTCAACGTGGATCAGAGAATCATTCACACCTTTTTCCAGAATTTCCTCGTTGCTCATCTCCAGAAATCCATCGAGCACCTCAGGGAAACCGGCGCCAGCGGCAACGTGGCAGCATGCGTTTTCATCGAAAAGGGTATTAAAGAACATCAGCCGGACTGGTTAATCGGAGATTCTTTCGGAACGAGTGCAACCTCGCCGAGCATTGCAGCACCGTCGTCCATGGCGAACATTTTTTTCAAAACCTCTTCGCCCTGCTCTGCGTGGCAGTCAACGACTTTTCCATCCTTGAAATCGACGGTAAAGTTGTTGATGATCTGTCCCGACCAGCTTAAAGGTTTTGTGGAAACGAGACGGCCTTCACATTTTCCTCTCATCGGGCTGGTGAAGACTTCTTCGGTCGGCATGTTTGGAACGTAGAAGGTGTTGTTCATATGGTTGATATCACCGGCGCCGCTCCATTTTGCGCCCGGAATCAGCTCAACGGTGAAATCCGTACCGTTTTTGCTGGTGTAATGCAGCTTGTGGAATGCCTGCTCATTCAGCCAGCTGGCTTTCTGGGTCATGAGGTCGCAGTGTGCCTGCCAGATCCTTTCTGCATCTTCGCCGTCTTTTAAGTAAACACAGTCGAAAATAGCATCCCACAGTTTTTCAACAGCAATATCCTCCGGCTCGCCCGGGAATACTTTTTCTGCCCATTTTGGAGAAGCGGCGGCAACGATCAGCCACTGATGCTTTCCATCGAGCTGGTCACGGTATTTTTTAATGACCTTTCCACGCATCTGACGAACGGTGGAGAGCAGGTCCGCAGGAATGCCGGCGAGCTCGTCCGGATCGGAGGAGTCGATGAAAATGCGAACCGGCAGATCAACCGTCATCTGTTTGAAACGCTCTTCTTCCCAGTGCGGAACCGCGCCAAGCGTTTCTGCGGTGGCATACTGATAATGCATTTTGTTGATCTCACCGCATTCCCAGATCACTTCCACATAGCTTGCGCCCGCCTGATAGCACTCCTCTGTCACCATCTGGGTAAGCAGAACCTGATCGACGCCGGCCTGGAGGCGGACACGCTGTCCTTTCTGTACATTTGCACCCGATTTTTACGATCAGCTTTGCATATTCTCTTAATTTTGCCTGAAATTTTGCTTCATTCATGATAAAAGACTCCTTTTTGTGATTTTTAAAACTGAAATGGATCATTAAAGGCTCCATAGTACGAAACCGGTTCGCCCGCGGAAAGCAGATGATGGACATCGCCGACGGTCTGGCAGCGGAAGTATACTTCGCCCAGCTTGCGTTCCTCGCTTCCGACGATTGTGACGGAAGTCGGTGCCAGGAACATGCCCTGCCAGAGCTGTACCGGCGTCATATTCAGCAGATGCGACAGTGCCACACAGGTGACGCCGAGATGGCAGAAGCAGACGATGACGGCTTCGCGGTTTGTTTCATCCGAAGCGTGATAGCGGTAACCGTCGCGTACATAGCCGTAGCGCGCAAGCAGTGCATCGAGTCCGTCGGTCACAAAATGATAATTCTCGTCCATGTTTCCGGTCTGCATGATCGGATTTTTCGTCCAGAGATCCTGGTCATAGAGATCCCGGTTTGCATCGAGCACATCCGGCAGAAAATCCCATGGAATCCGGCGTTTTCCCGTTTCCGGGTCAATGACAGGTGCATCAAATTCCCGCAGCCATGGAAGAATTTCGGCTTCGCGGCCTGCATTTTTCAGTGTAAAAGAAGCCGTATCTTTCGCACGGCCAAGCGGAGAACAGTAAAAATCGGTGACATTCCATTTTGCTGTGCGTTTCGAAAGCACTCGGCCTCGCGCCAGCCTTTTTCGGTCAGAGAATCAATTTCATAATTTGGTTCGCCGTGGCGGATAAAAATAATTTTCATAACGTTCCTTTCTTCGTATGTCGAAAAAATGGTGGATTTCGACATAGAAAAGTAAAATTTCGTCCCGAAAGATCTGTGCCGGAGCATAAAAGAATTCAGAACTAAGAGCATTTCATTCAGTATATCATAAATAGTCAGATTTGTGTGAATTTCTTATCGGCCTCTCCCACAGTTCAGCTCCCCGTTGGTAAACTCAGCCCAGTTGTACTGCGCCATGTATTCGCCATGGTACTGGTTGATCGCGGAAAGTTTTCCCTCGCACCAGTCAAAATAGTCACAGGAGACTTCTTCCGGGCAGATCCACAGGCTTCCTCTGGCGGACGCAACGAGCGTTTCACAATGATACACTTTTAACGAATAAAAATTTGTGAAGCGGAAGCTCCCTTTTTGATACGCTGCATCTTGAGAGAGTAGCTAGTAGCAGTCCTGTAGGTAGGTGCAAACAGGAGAAAAATATGCTATAGTAAAAACAGCGTAAGGGGAAACAAAAAGTAATGCAGCAAGAGGAAAGAGTATGATAAACTGTCGGTCATCATGGTCTGTCTGAACGCTCAAAAAGAAACAGATGATGTATTTCTTCAGATGATGAAGACACTACTTGGTGTTGAAATGCCGGAGAATGAATTTTTGAAATTGATGCATACGTAAAAAAACAGGCACGATTCCCGAAAAAGGTGATTCGTGCCTGCTTTTTTTACTTTTCTACTTCTTCATACTGGTTGCCTTCCGGGTCACGCAGGTTATCATCTACATAAATTTTTCTTCCTTTGGTATCCAGTCTTTCTTTGTAGTCCATAGAGAAGGCGCCCAGTGAAGCGGCCAGAAAGCTAAAAACAATCGTCGCTTTAGAAAGGTTCTGTAAAAATTTGAGGGCGCCATAAATAATCAGGTTTTTGTAATACTCCAGCCGCAGTCCTTTTTCAACACCCCGTGCAGTGAGGCGGCAGATAAGCAGAACAACAGCCAGCATAAATGCACCGATAACCAGAAGAAAAATTCCGGCTTCATGATATTTTCCAGGTAAATAGCAGGCGCCGATTACGATCATGATCGGGGCAATTAAGGACATGGTAAAAACCATTTCGGCACGAAAGGTAAAAAATCGATACATCAAAAAGATTAAGATTAGGATAGCGATGAAAAGCATATTAGTTTTCTCCTTCGTAATGTTATAAATGATATAAAGCTTTTTTGCAGAAAAAGCAGATGAATTTGTGTGAAAAATTTTGCATATTTTGGCTTTTTCCTGTATACTTAGATCAATGTCGACAGGAAAACAGCATTCTGCCCAAGCCATCGGATATTTGCTGTTGTCCGGAAAGGAACTTTGATACTACATGAGCGATTTTTCACAAAGGCTTGAAAAGGAAATAAAAAATACAGGAAAAACTTTATATTATCTGTCTGAGGCCAGTGGTATGCAGCTGGATTACATTTCTAAAATGAGTAAAGGAAAACGTATTCCAAAAGAAGAAGAGCGCCTGACCTGTCTTCTTGATGCGATGGAATGCACCGGAAATACAAGAGCAGATCTCCTGTTCCTTTATCGCCAGGAAAAAATGGGAAAGAGCCAGTGGCAATGTATGGAAGAACTGATCCGTATTATCCAGCAGGATGTGGTTGAATTTCCTCAAGTCTCTGTTTCTCCAAGTGTTTCAGGAATTCCGGATACGGATATGACGCTGGACAATATCTTTGCAATTTATGCGTGTATTCGAAAAGCAATGATAAATGCTTCCGATTCCACGATTTGCTTATGTACTCCGGAAATTTCACTGGAACATTTACGATATCTTGTTCAGATTATTCATGAAGTGCCCTATCGCAGATAGAGCATCTTTTTCCTTTACTGCAGAATCAGACAACGGAAAATACACTGGATAACCTTCGGAAAATATGCAGTCTGAAACCGGCAATGAACTATGAAAACTACAAACCATTTTATTATTACGTTTCTTCTGCTGAGTCCGAGGCGAAAAAAGCAGGCTTACTTCCCAACTGGCTGATCACAGACCATATTGCAATTGGAATCAATTTTCATACGGCGAAAGGAATTATTCTCAGAGATGCGCAACAAATACAATTACTGAAGAATTCCTTTATTCAGGAAAGAAAAATAGCAAAGGAAATGTTGTTTTGCTCTGATTTAAATGCTTATGTAAAAGATGTCAATGTTATGATGAATGAAGGTTATGTAACGCATAACTATTATATTGAATATTCACCATGTCTTCTGCATCTGATTCCGTTAAATGTACTGAAACAGCAGATCATCCTGGATGGAGTGGAAAAAGAACAGCTCTTATCTTCTCTCTTTCAGCGGATCCGGCACATGGAAACGGAAAGTATGGTACATATTTTCTGTATATCTGGCTTACGACAATTAATGGAGCAGGGACGCATTGCAGGCTATCCGGATATGCTTTATAAGCCTCTTGATCCTGCGATGCGCCTGTGGCTGTTGAAAAGTTATTATCAATATATGCTGCACACACCTCATTCCTGCATTTGTGTAAAAGAAAATTTCGTCCAGCTGCCGAAACATATCTCCATTGTATGTAGCTCTAATGTTCATAATGGAATTGCATTTTGGAACAATACAAGTCATGGATTGCAATATTACATTTTAAAAGAATCCGGCTTCTCACAAAAACTATATGAATTTTGCCAGTTTCTGGAGAATGGAAACATGGATGGTCACAGGAGGAGACGCTGGATATTATTCGAAACATGATTGTGGAATATGGAGGCACCTTATAAACCGCGCTTCCAGGAAAATAAAGGGTTCTTTCGGGACAGCTTTTCTCCTGCTATCTCTGGAAGAGCCGGGAGAAAAGTCCCTTCTTTTTTGCCGGGCGGGATGCAGCAGGTACATTTTGATTGATATATTGCTGAAACATGTTTTTTGAATCCTGAATGAGACCATTTAATTGCGCATTCTGACCAGCAGAAAACAGATCACACAATACAACTCCTTTTTGGGCATAGTACAATGCATTTTCCTTTCGCTCCAGTCTCATATTTGCAATTTGGAGCGTTTGATAGATAGGGATTTGATAGACCGGCATTTCTTCCGGAAGCAAAAGATCGCTGTAATGATACAGAAGTAATGAGATTTCTTCCGCTGCTTCCTGGATCTGCTCGGGATTTATATGTTCTTCCTGTACATTCTGAAGATACATAGATCCACATCCGATACAAATGCGGATGAATGCTTTGGACACAGTTTCTCTGATTTGTGGATTTAGAATTTCTGCATTCCATATATATTCGATACTTTCTGCCAGACGCCAGCTCTTCTCGGCCAATTCGGTGCATTTGTGTCCCTGTATTTTTTCTGCTGTTACGACGGAAATGCATGCCAGCATACATTTCAGTTCATTCATCAATAAAATTTCAGCAGTTTTTTCTTTTGGGATTTTTAACTGCATTTCCTGTTCCAGCTTTTCTTGCTGGTGTTCTGTAAAATCCTGTAATTCTTTGATGCTCTCCGGATCGCTGAACTGAGATTCCTCCAAAGTTATTTTGCAGATCATTACCCGGAGCAGATTCTGATAGGTTTCTTTCCAGATTCCCGGTTCTTCTGATTGATTACTGATGGCCATGCATCTTCTGAAAAGATCTGTTTTATCAAAGGCCGACAGATATGGATTGTTGGAAAATTGCAGAATCTGAAAGGCTGTACAATGAAAATTTTCTTTTGCAGCTGCCTGCATCAGGAGCTCGGGATATTTTCGGGCATTCATAGACGCAACAGAAAATTCCTCTGCCTGTTTTTGAGCAGAAAGCAGCATTTTCTTTGGGGCTTTCTGTAGCAAAATCCATTTCCGGAAAGAGATTTCCAAAGATATTTTTAAAAATAGCTTGTTGTACTGCTGCTTTCAGTGTCATTGCATGAGAATGCATCTGCGGGCAATCCAGATTTCCGGCGACTGCTGTAATTTCATATTTTTCTTTGAGTGAAAGCAGCGCCGGAACAAGCAGATATTCTGTATCTGTCAGAATTTCCAGACGATGATAGACATCATGGTACGGCGCACCCGCGAGATCTCCCTTGGAAAACAGGAGCTTCGGGAAAAAATTCCAGCAGATACCTTCTAAGGTATGGTCTGTTACCTTTGCCTGCGCCAGCTCATAGATAGAATCATATCCTTCCTGATTGCTTTTTACTGTAACATGGGTATCGGATTGCACAGAATATAATTGACGTTCATAATAATTGGACAGAAAAATTCTGTCGCCCAAGTGATCCCAGGAATACATATAGTCCATATAGGATTCATACACATGGTTTCCAAACATACTTGTCGTTGGTCCGACAAACAGAGAGTTCCACGCTTCGTAAGTATCAAGTTTTTGATTAAAAGCATTTACCATTTTTGCCTGTTCTTCTTTTGTATATTTGGAAGTTTCCGTTCGTTCATTTGTCTTTTGCACAGAAGTTCCGCCTTTGCGGCGTCCGTGCTCAACCAGGAGAAGAAAGATGATTTCTTCTTTTTCCAGAAATTCTATTTCAAAAGAAATATCCCATGATTTTTCATCACAATAGGTTCTGTAATTACTACCTGAATTTATCGCTTTTTGTAATATTTCGGGATCAAGAGTTTCCCATGGAATCGAAACAGGAAAGTCCATATTTTATTTCCTCCAGGTGTCTGCTGATAAAATGATGTTGGAGGCAAAAAATATTTTGCCTCCCTTGTCATCCGATTGCTTTGCATGATATGCTTTGGCAATTCTTATTTTAATACTTTGATAGATACTTTTCCGCCAATTCCGGCTGACACTGAACTTTTAAGATATCTCCGTCTTTTAAATCCAGATCCAGGTAACCATCACCAGTTTTAAACATGGCACCGGCTAAGGATTTTCCTATTTCGCCGACGGATATTTGTTCTGCGAGGCCGCTGCCTGCAGAAAATCCAATGATGGACCCCATCAGATTGACATTCCCTTTTTTGCTGTCTTTTGCCGGATCTATCATAGAAATACGATGAACGCCAGGAGTTAAGCTGATTTCATATGGAGTCTTAGATGCCTCATATAAAGTTCCTTCTTTTTCGTCATCAATAAAGATGCCTATTTTTGCTTTGGAATTCATCATTTTATTGTACTTGAGTGGATGAAACATTTTGTCCATGACGCTCATGGAAAGATCTTTTGCCATTCGATTGGAATCTTTTACTGTTAATACTAATTTTGCACTCATATTTTCCCTCCTGAAGTCAAGCGTTTCAAGTAATGCGCTCTTGTATTTTGGGCATCGGATTGTTGTTTTGGTATGTAATAGAATGATCCGATTCCGGCTAAAATTTGTGTTTATTATACTATTATTTGAAAAACTATATGAAATAGGCATAAAAATTAGACAAAAAATCAGATGAAAACATAAATTAAAACTTTTAATGATTCCTATGATACGATTTTTTAAAAAGAAATTGATTTTAATGGGAAAACAAAACTTATTTTGGAATGGAGAGAAGCGCAGGAGGCTGTGAACGACAGAACAAAAAGAAAAGAAATGACAGAAAACAGATACCGCGGTGGCAAAGCTGTTCACAAAGCTGGCGGGCGTGACAACGGCGTCTTATCTGTGGGTTGAAACAGAATATCATGAAAAACAGAAAAGAAGCATATCGTATAAAGATAACGGATGAACGCAGGTGAATCCATGAACAGACTCTGGAGCGGTATGCTTCTTCTTGGTATTGCCTACGGTGCTTTTTGCGGAAAGCTGCCGGAGGTGACAGACGGTGCGCTGCGTGCTTCAAAAGAGGCAGTTGTGCTGGCAATTTCTCTTCTGGGTGTGACGGGCCTTTGGAGCGGGCTGATGGAGATTGCAGGGAAAGCGGGAATGATCGACAGCCTGGTAAAAAAGATGGGACCGGTCATGCGCTTTTTGTTTCCAAAGGTACCATCGGATCACCCGGCCATCCAATCGGCTGCCACAAATATGATCTGTAATGTATTCGGTCTTGGCGCAGCGGCAACGCCGCCGGGCTTCTTGCCATGGAACAGTTCGAAGAGCTGGAAGAGGAACGGCGGAAAAACAAAAATCCGGCCGCTGTTCCGAAAGGAACTGCAAACCGGGAAATGTGCACCTTTCTGATTTTAAATATTTCTTCCCTGCAGCTGATACCGGTCAACGTGATTGCCTACCGCAGCCAGTATGGCAGCGTGCATCCAACGGCCATTGTCGGACCGGCACTGGCAGCGACGGCAGCAAGCACGGTAGCGGCTGTTTTATTCTGCAAATGTATGGAAAAATGCAAAAGCTGAGAATGCGGTCTGCCCAGGAATATTTATAAAAAAACAGTAAATTCGCCTTCTTAGGACTAGCCGCCGCGGCAACGGCTTGGTACAATAAAAGAAATGAGGGATATTGAATTTTACATAGGAGGAACACAAGAGCATGGCAGGATATGTGAGTCTTCAGGATGTACCAAGACATACAAAATGGGTGAAGTCACCATCAAGGCCGCGGATGGAATCAGTTTTGATGTGGAAAAAGGTGAGTTTGTGATCGTTGTCGGCCCGAGCGGCGCGGGAAAGACGACCGTTCTGAATATCTTAGGAGGCATGGACACGGCGACTTCCGGAAAGGTGCTGGTGGACGGCGCGGAAATCAGCAAATACCGCGGCAAGAATCTGATCCAGTACCGGCGGGAGGATATTGGGTTTGTTTTCAGTTTTATAATCTGATGCAGAACCTGACGGCGCTCGAGAATGTGGAGCTGGCGATGCAGATCTGTAAGCATCCGCTGGATGCGTCGGAGGTACTTGCGGAGGTTGGACTGGAAGAACGGATGAATAACTTCCCGGCGCAGCTTTCGGGCGGGGAGCAGCAGCGTGTGGCGATTGCGCGTGCGCTGGCGAAAAATCCGAAACTGCTGCTCTGCGATGAGCCGACCGGCGCGCTCGATTATGTGACGGGAAAAGCGATCTTAAAGCTGCTGCAGGATACCTGCCGGGAGAAGGGGATGACGGTCATTGTCATCACCCACAACTCGGCGCTGACACCGATGGCGGACCGCGTGATTAAAATTCGAAACGGAAAAGTGGCGGGCATGAAAACAAATGAGAACCCGACGCCGGTGGAAGAGATAGAATGGTAGGTGGACGATGAGAGCATTTCGAAAAGACTTTATCCGGGAAATCACAAAGAACAAGGGGCGGTTTCTGTCAGTCTTTTTCATCGTGCTTCTTGGCGCGGCGTTTTTCTCGGGCATCCGGTCGGCGGAAGGAGATATGAAAGTCTCAGCGGACCGGTATTATGATGAAGTAAATTATATGGATTTGAAAGTCCTTGGAACGCTGGGGCTGACAGACGATGATCTGGCGGATATCGCGAAGACAGACGGCGTGAAAGCGGTCTACGGCGGAAAGACGGTGGAAGTGCTGCATGACATCGGTGAGAGCGAGCAGGTTGTGAAACTGATCGCGCTGACGGACAGTGTGAATGAACCGCGCGTGGTCAAGGGACGGATGCCAGAGAAAGAGGATGAAATTCTTGTTGATACGCAGTTTCTGAAAAGTTCCGGCTGTGAGATCGGGGATCAGGTAACGTTCACTTCCGGAACGGAGGATCGCTCTCAGATTCGCTGACCGGGGACACGTTTACGATTGTTGGTTCGGCGACGCTCCCTTATTATATGGATCTGAACCGCGGAACGGGCTCGATTGGAAACGGAAGCATCAACAGTTTTGCACTGCTGCTTCCGGAAGCATTTACCTCGGATCTCTATACAGAGATTTACGTTCAGGCGGACGGCGCGCAGGAAGAGGCGAGCTACAGCGATGCGTATGATGAGACGGTGAAGGCTGTACAGACAAAGATCGAAGCACTCGAGGACGCGGCGTGCGATCGGCGGTATACGGCAGTCAAAACCGAAGGCCAGGAGAAGATCGACGATGCAAAACAGCAGGTCGTTGATGCAGAGCAGAAATTAGCCGATGCCAAAACAGAACTGGATGACGGCGCACAGCAGCTTGCCGACGCGAAAGTGACGATTGCAGACAAAGAGCAGGAACTTCTCGACGGTGAGCAGACGTTAAAGGACAAAGAACAGGAGCTCCTTGACGGAAAGCAGACGATTGCTGAGAAAGAACAGGAACTCCTTGACGGAAAACAGGCCATTGCAGAAAAAGAGCAGGAACTTCTCAGTGCGAAAGCAACGATCGCCGATAAAGAACAGGAACTGGTATCCGGCAAGGCAACGCTGAAAGACAAAGAGGCAGAACTTGCGAGCGGAAAGGCGACGTTGGAAGCAAAGGCGGCAGAGCTGGAAAGTGGAAAAGCGACGCTGAGTCAGAAAGCGGCAGAACTGGAAAGCGGAAAAACAACGCTGAATCAGAAAGCAGCAGAGCTGGAAAGCGGAAAGGCAGCACTGGAAGCGAAAGCAAAAGAACTTTCTGACGGAAAGACACAGCTCGCAGCGAAAGAAACAGAACTTGCATCTGGTAAAACAGAGTTAGAAGAAAAAATGGCGCAGCTTTCGGCAGCAAAAACTGAGCTGAGTCAGAAACAGACGGAACTGAATGCGGCAAAAGAACAGCTTTCCGTAAAAGAAACAGAATTAAATGCTGCGAAGGAACAGCTTTCCGCCGCGCGTGAGGAACTGGAAAGCAAAAAAGAAGAAACCGCTGCAGGACGCGCACAGTATGAAGCGCAGAAAGCAGCGTACGAGGAGCAGAAAAACCAGTACGAAACAGCAAAGGATCAGTTAGCCCAGCTTGGCGGCCAGCTTTCAGACGTGGAAGCTGCGCAGACAGAAGTGGCAGGCAGATCGAGGCGATTACGGCTCAGCTTGACGGACTGACAGAAGAAGATGAAGTGTATGCATCCCTGTTGGAACAGAAAACTGCGCTGGAAGCAAAGCAGACAGAGTTAGCACAGCAGCTTTCCACGATGCATGAGCAGAAAACATTTCTGGAACAAAACATCGCAGCGTTTGAGGCAGCCAGCGCTGAAGCAGAGGCTCAGCTTGTAGCAGCAGAGGCACAGATTACAGATGCGGAAAATCAGCTTGCAGCGGCAGATGCGCAGTTAACGGAAAAAGAGCAGGAATGCGCCGCCGGTGAGGACGAGCTTGCTGCTGCAAAAGAAGAACTGGAAAACGGTGAAGCGCAGGTTACAGCCGGTCTTGCGCAGATTGCAGATGGAGAAGCGCAGGCAAGTGCTTACCAGAAACAGCTGGAGGATGGAGAAGCACAGCTCAATGCAGCGAAAGCGCAGATCGAAGAAGGAGAAGCACAGATCGAGGCAAACCGCAGCAAACTGGAAGAGGGCGAAGCACAGCTTGCAGCCGCCAGAGCGCAGATCGCGGATGGCGAGCAGCAGATTGCATCATATCAGCAGACGATTCAGTCGGGCGAGGCTCAGCTTGCGGAAGGAAGAAAGACAATTGCCGACGGAGAAAGCCAGTTGGCGGACGCAAAACAAACGATAAGCAATGGAGAAAGTCAAATTGCCGACGCGAAACAGACGATCGCCGATGGCGAAACCCAGTTAGCAGAAGCAAAGCAGACGATCGCCGATGGAGAAAGTCAGCTCGCCGAAGCCAAGCAGACGATTGCCGACGGAGAAACCCAGCTTGCCGACGCGAAACAGGAAATCGCCGACGGAAAAATCTCCCTTGCGGATGCGAAACAGGAAATTGCCGATAAAGAAAAGGAACTTGAGGACGGCAAAGCCGAATATGAAAAAGCAAAAGCCGACGCCGAACCAGAAATCGCGGATGCGAAGCAGGAAATTGCGGACGGTGAGAAAACACTCGCAGACCTGAAAAAACCAACGTGGTACGTCTGGGGACGGAATAAGGTAACGTCAACTGAGAGCTTCGGTCAGGATGCCGGCCGTATCTCGAATATCGGAAAATTCTTCCCGGTTATCTTCTTCCTCGTGGCTGCTCTCGTCAGCCTGACGACGATGACACGAATGATCGAGGAACAGCGTCAGCAGATCGGAACGTTAAAAGCCCTCGGCTATTCCGACGGCGTGATCGCCTTTAAATATTTCGCATACGCGATGCTCTCCACCGTATCCGGCGCTCTCGCGGGCGTGGTGGTTGGAGAAAAAATCCTGCCCTGGGTTATTATGAATGCCTACGGCATGCTGTATACCGGACTTCCGTATTACATGACCCTGCTGAACTGGGAGCAGGGAGGCCTTGCGATTCTGGCGAGTGCAGCCTGCACCGGCGTGGCGACGATCGCGGCATGCTACAAAGAACTCGCCGCAGGTCCGGCAGAGCTGATGCGGCCGGAAGCACCGAAAAACGGCAAACGGATTTTCCTGGAACGCATCGGCGTACTCTGGAAACATCTGAACTTTACGCAGAAATCAACCGTGCGGAATCTGGTGCGGTATAAAAAACGATTCTTCATGACCGTTATCGGAATCGGCGGATGCATGGGTCTGATCCTTGTCGGTTTCGGCCTTCAGGATTCCATCACCGCGATTGCGAAAAACCAGTTCGTCAGCCTCTTCACCTATCAGGCGAATGCTGTGCTGAATTCAGATGTGGATGAATCCGAAAAAGAAGCATTGCAGACCGATCTGGAAAACTACAGCGGCATCGATGAGCTGCTGGAAATGTACTGCCAGAACATCGAACTGCAGACCGACAAAAAGACCGTGGATGCAGTGCTTGAAGTGCCGAAAGAACTGACGAATTTCAATGACTTCTATGCCTTCCGAGACCGGAAAAGCGGAGAAGTTTACGAATTCCCGACCGACGGCGGCGCAGCCATCAGCGAAAAGACAGCAACGATGCTCGGCGTAAAAGCAGGCGACACGGTTCAGCTGAAAAAAGGCGATGATATTGTGGACGTAAAGATTTCGATCATCGTCGAAAACTACGTGCGCCATTACCTGTATCTGGCCCCGGATCTCTACGAGGAGCTGTTCGGCGGAGCGCCGGACTACAACCAGCTTCTGATGAAATATCAGGACACGTCGGGCAATTATGAGACAGCACTCGGAGAAAAAATCATGACGTACGACGGTGTAGCGGCAATCTCGTTCACATCCGACCTGATTGATCAGATTGACAACATGCTTCGTTCCCTCGACATCGTCATCGTGGTGCTGATCGTATCGGCGGGCCTGTTGGCGTTTGTGGTGCTGTACAACCTGAACAACATCAACATCACCGAACGACAGAGAGAGCTGGCAACGCTGAAAGTGCTCGGCTTCTTCGACGGCGAGGTGGCATCGTACGTGTACCGGGAAAACATGGTGCTGACACTGTTCGGCGTTATCGCGGGCATGGGAATTGGAACGTTTTTACATCATTGCGTAATTCAGACCGTCGAGGTCGATATGATGATGTTCGGACGAAACGTGTTCCCGCGGAGCTACGGCTGGAGCGCCTGATTACCCTGGCGTTTGCTCTGTTCGTCAATTTTATGATGTTCTACCGGTTAAGAAAAATTGATATGATTGAATCGCTGAAAAGCGTGGAGTAAACAACAGAAAAAGGCCGTCCGCGGTGATGCAGAGAATCTGCAGAAACCGTGGGTGGTTTTTTCATTTTGAAAGTGAAATATGAGCCGGAATGCTTGTTTTTTCAGACATTTCGTTGTATAAAAAAAATAAGGGTTTTTATCAGAACAGAATCAAAAAACAAAGAGTAAAGGGGATTTTTACAAATGGGAACAACAGAAACGAAAAAAATGAGAGTCGGCGTTGTCGGCTGCGGAGCGATCAGTGATATTTATCTGACGAACATGATTCATAACTTTGAGAATCTTGAGGTAGCAGCATGCTGTGCAGGCCATCTTGAACATGCGAAAAAGAAAGCAGAGCAGTATGGCATCAAGGGCTGTACCTACGAGGAAATTCTGGCAGACCCGTCGATTGAAATGGTAGTCATTCTGACACCGGCACCGACCCACGAGGGGCTGATCCGTCAGGCACTGGAAGCCGGAAAACACGTTTACACTGAAAAAACAATGACCCTCGCACCGGAAACGGCAGCGAAACTGATCGAGCTGGCAGAGGAGAAACATCTCTATCTCGGTTCCGCACCGGACACCTTCCTTGGATCGGCACTGCAGACCGCAAGAAAAGCGATCGACGACGGGCTGATCGGCGAGGTGACATCTTTCGAAGCATGCGCAAACCGCGATCTTGATTTGCTGGCGAGCATCTTCCGTTTTCTGCGGATGCCGGGCGGCGGAATCTGCTATGATTTCGGTGTTTATTATCTGACGGCAATTGTGAGTCTTTTTGGTCCGGTGGATCGCGTTGTATCGTCCGTGCGAAACCTTGCGGCGAAGCGTGTGAACATCATTCCGGGCAGCCCGGAATACGGACAGGAATTTGACTATACAAACGAAAGTCAGGTCTTTACCATTCTGGAAATGAAAAACGGTGTGACCGGTACATTCTGCGTCAATGGTGACAGCGTCATCAATGATCAGGCGGTATTCACCATTTACGGTAAAAAAGGTATCTTAAAGCTTGTTGATCCGAACAATTTCGGCGGCGATGTTGTCTATATTCCGGGTGTAAAAGACTGGACACAGCAGGCTGTTCCGGAAGTTTTACATTATGGTTTTGATTACAGCGAAAACAGCCGTGGTCTTGGTCCGTCTGAGATGGCAGAAGCAATTGCCGAGGGCAGACCGAACCGTGCGAACACAAAAATGGCATATCACGTGCTCGACACGATCGATCAGATTATGAAGAGTGCGGAAACGGGTGCATTTGAGAAGGTTCCATCCACCTGCGAAAGACCGGAGGCCATGCCGAATTCATAGCCTATTTCTGATAGGATTGCAGGTACATCTGACGGAAGTCGGTAGGGCTTACATTTTTTGATTTCAAAAAGACTCTGTTAAACGTAGAAATACTGTTAAAACCGGATTCGAGCGACACTTCGGTGATCGTGAGATTCCGGTTTTTTTAACAGGTTTCGGCGATATGGAGCCGTTCCCTGGTGAACGAAATCCGTGAG
>ENA-OQMZ01000417-OQMZ01000417.1-human-gut-metagenome-genome-assembly--contig:-NODE-417-length-18378-cov-1.834858_pt1 | contig 18378 bp, 29 predicted proteins | sample MGYA00242621_ERZ504862 | MGnify/ENA primary metagenome ERZ504862 (study PRJEB26092, sample SAMD00036393) | human gut metagenome | host: Homo sapiens | study: EMG produced TPA metagenomics assembly of... | reverse complement strand
AGAAATTTTAATTTGTAAAAGCCGAAACGTCAATGTTATGATTAAAGCAGAGAGTTGTTTGGAGGTTTTTTATTATGTATTCTTTTATTGTGAATCCCAATTCAAGATCCGGTGAGGGACGTAATGTCTGGAACCGGCTTCGCAGCATCATGGAAAGTCAGGGGATCTCATATCAGTATTTTCTCACAGAATATGTGGGACACGCCACAGTACTGGCACGAAGGATCAGTGCCGCCGGAACACCGGAGGATCCGGTAACTCTGGTAACAGTAGGCGGTGACGGCACTATTTATGAAGTACTTACCGGGATCATTGATCTGTCTTCGGTTGTTTTCGGATTTATCCCGGTCGGGTCCGGCAACGATTTCTGCCGCAGTATGGGCCTGCCCTTTGATCCTTTTGAAGCGCTTCGCTCTATTCTTGAGAACAGACGGACCATTTTCATGGATGTTCCTGTTCTCCACCTTGGCAGCATTCCTACCGTTTCGGCATCAGTGCAGGAATGGGCTACGATGCGGCAATCTGTCAGGAAGTCCTGATCACACCTGGCAAAAAATTTCTCAACCGTCTCCATATGGGTAAACTCATCTACCTTATGGTGGCACTGAAGCAATTTCTCTTCCTTACTCCGTCCCCGGTCACGATAACACTTGACGGAAACAAACCACAAACCTTCAGCAGGACTTGGTTTGCGGCTGTAATGAACCAGAAATATGAAGGCGGAGGCTTTAAATTCTGTCCAGACGCCAGTCCGGAGGATGGTTTACTGGATGTGATCGTTATTGAAGGAATCTCCAAGCTGAAAATGCTGTTCTGCCTGCCGAGCGCTCTCTGGGGAAAACATACCCGCATTCGCGGTGTACATATTTTACAGTGCAGGAACGTACATATTACAAGTGCCCATTCCCTTCCTGTGCATAAAGACGGAGAATCCGGCGGAATCCAGCGTGAATTTTCTGTGACCATTGAAAAGAAACCTTTAAAAATCATAATGCCTGTGTTATAGTAGCAGGTAGATACTTAACAAAAAAGAAGCTTAAGGCTGACATCAGCCATACCTCAAGAAAAGGAGCGGCAAAATGTTGAGTAAAATAAAAAATACAGCACGGTTTTATCATAGCGATCTATTTCGTTGCCTATCTTATTCTGTTTGGATATCTGGAGCAGCGGCCTGTACGAGCCTACCATGTTGTACATACTGTTTTTGATGATATGATCCCGTTCTGCGAGATTTTTATTATTCCGTACCTTTTATGGTTTCCATATGTGGTAATGACGGTTGTGTATTTCCTGTTTCGCAATAAGAATAAAAAGGAATATTTCCAGCTGATCTTCAACCTGATGATGGGAATGACGGTTTTCCTTGTTGTTTCCTATATCTATCCGAACGTTCAGTATCTCCGCCCTGCGGTATTCCCCAGAAGCAACATCTTTACACGACTGGTGGCTGAGATCTATCGGACAGATACTCCCACCAATATCCTGCCAAGTATCCATGTATTTAATTCCCTGGCTGTTTATTTTGCCATTCATCACTGCCAGGCACTAAAAGACAGGAAATGGCTTCAGCGAGGAGCTCTGATCCTTTCTGTTCTGATCATCCTGTCCACCATGTTTATCAAGCAGCACTCCGTGATCGATGTATGTCTTGGTACCACACTGGCACTGTTCGGACATCTCCTGTTCTATCCACAGAGAGTGGAGGATTACGAGGAACAGCGTTCCCTATCTCATATGCGCAAGAAGAAGCCGGAACAGAATTTATAAAAAAAAAGCCCCGTTGGGGGCTTTTTTAATTAAATCCATAAAACTTCTGACAGATCTTATAGGCTGCCACAAACATCTTTCTTCCACCTCTTCCGGGAAGATTGGACACCCTTCCGAAGAGACTTCTCCGAAGCTTCCGGTACAGTCCCATATTCTGATCTTTGATGTAATCCTGCAGCTCCTGTTTTTTATCCAGGCATTCCTGTGTTGCAGCTCTTACCAGCATGATCGAAGAAACGGTTGTGATGATATCCAGATAGCTGAACATATAAGCACGAAGTCTGCGGTTGCTCACATTAGCCTTCAGATAGGCGTCCACCATCAGTTTGTTTACACGGATCTGCTGATCGATACGCTTGATCATCACTTTCTCATTGACAGACTGATCATCTCTTCCAATAAAATATCGATAGAAATTTACATCCAGATAATAGAGATTTTTTACATAGGGAAGCGGCTCAAACGCAAACAGGTTATCTACGTAGAACGTATGCTTCGGAAGCTCCATTCCACAGTCATGGAGAAGTTTTGTACGGTATATCATGGAATGCATAAGGAGATACTGGCCTTTTTTCATGTGGCGTACCTCATCCCATCCGAAAATCTGGTTTGTCGGAAAACAGTGTCTGTACTGCATGATCTTTTTGCGGGTAGCTCCCTGCTTCTCATAAACGAAATTACTGATGAGAAGATCCACGGTCTCAGCCCCACGTGTCAGTTCATAAAGTGTTTTCAGGACTCATAGTAGGCGTCCTGATTTACCCAGTCATCACTGTCCACAACCTTGAAATAAAGTCCTGTTGCGTTTTTGATTCCTGTGTTGACTGCCTGTCCATGGCCGCCATTTTCCTGATGTATGGCTTTTACGATAGTTGGATATTTCTCGGCATAATCATCTGCGATCTCGGCAGTACGGTCACTGGAGCCATCATCTACAATGATAATCTCCACTTCCTCTCCTCCGATCAGCAGGGAATTGATGCATTTTGACATATAAGCCTCTGAATTATAGCATGGTATTGCTACGCTCAAAAGTTTCATGAGTTTTCCTCCTTCATATATCTGGTGTATGCGCGAAACGCAGATGGTATTGCATATTTTTTATCGGATTCTCTCTTATCCACAAACAGGAACTCCCCCTGCGGTGCTTCTTCCAGAGAGGATACAGCGATACGATAAGCACACATCCTCCATTCAATATGGGAAAAATGTGCTTCGCATCCGGCAGTGCTTCGATCCGCAGTGGTTCCAGTCCCATGCTTTTACCCGGCAAGTGCCGCCTTCTCCGTCAGATGTCCTTCCACATTTGGAAGTTCATAAAGGCCTGCCAGAAGTCCTGTATCCGGACGTTTACGGATCGCTGTACCTGCTCCGTCCTGGATCACAAGGACCGTTCGCTGTTCTATGGTGCGGGCTTTCTTCGGTGCTTTTACGGGAAGTTCTTCTACAGTTCCATGCTTTCTGGCAAGGCAAAAATGCCCCAGCGGGCATTCTTCGCACTTTGCTGCTCCGTTTGGAACACAGACTACAGCTCCCAGCTCCATCATAGCCTGGTTGAAATCCCCCGGTCTGTCCTCAGACATCTGCTCTGTAAGATCATTTTCCACCGATTTCCGTACAGACTGTTTCATGATATCTCCACGGTTTTCGGTGAGTCTTGCGTATACCCGCAGCACATTTCCATCTACTGCAGGGACTTTCTTTCCGTAGCAATGGACGCAATGGCACCTGCCGTATATCTTCCTATTCCTTTTAACGAGAGAAGTGTCTCAAAATCCTCAGGGATCCTGCCTCCATATTCTTCCATGACCTGAACAGCCGCTTTCTGCATGTTGCGGACACGGCTGTAATAGCCAAGGCCTTCCCACAGCTTGATGATCCTCTCTTCCGGTGCCGCCGCAAGGGCTGCTACATCCGGAAGTTCCTGGATAAAGCGCTGAAAATAAGGTTTCACCGCTTCCACTCGGGTCTGCTGGAGCATGATCTCAGATACCCAGGTATAATAGGCATTGTCTTTATCTTCTCCAGGGCAGGATCCTTTTGTTTTTATCGTACCATTTCAGAAGGGGTTCTGCAATGTTTTCAGGCATATCGTTTCCTTTCTATAATCTTACCGGTATCGGATCACAGATCTTCATGGAATCTTCCGTGACGGCACAGTCATAGGCCAGGATGTGAACACCGGCATCTGCTGCCGCCTTAAGTGTTTCTCCAAATTCCGGATGTGTCTCCCGATTTGGTTCAAAATACCTTACACCCTTCATCTGGATCACCAGAAGAAGATACGCCTCATAGCCGTCAGCTGCTGCATGCATCAGTCACAGAGATGCTTGATCCCCCGTTCTGTAGGTGCGTCCGGAAAGCGCACGATATTATTTTCTTCCAGGGTGACGCCTTTTACCTCGATAAAAGCCTTTCGCTTCCCGGATTCCACATACAGGTCAAAACGGGAATTTCCGTATGTCTTTTCTCTCCTGACAGTCACTTTCTCCGGAAAAAGATTTCCGGCCGCCACCCACTCTTCTGCTGCTTTATTTGGGGCCTGGGAATCCATATTGATCCAGCGGCCCTCCTTGTTCACACTGATCAGATCGTATTTCGTTTTCCTGGCAGGATTATCACTCTTTTCCAGGATCACTTCTGCTTCCGGAACAAGAAGTTCCCGGCATCTGCTGTATTCTTCACATGGACCGTTTCCAGCTGATCCCCGATCTGCACATGAGCGATAAAACGGTTCGGCCTGTCTTTGAATATACCTCTGATCGTATTCTTATAATTCATAGTTTTTCCCTCGTAACCCTTACTATAACATAAAATCTTCAAAAGCGCAGTTGCTTTTTTTTCTTTTCTCATATAGAATTGTTTTGATAACTGTTCACTGGTAATATTCTGCGAGTGTTTTTTGTGAGCGAAGGTCACAGAAAACCCGAGACATACCGCGCGAATTATGCGATTAGCATAAATTTTGTGCATCGCGAAGCGTATTGCTGAGAACGGAGTGAACAGTAACTTGTTTTTGTACTATGTCCAGTACAAAGGGTTGCTTTTTTTACATATCATAGTTTTTGGGGAGGTTTTTCTGATGGACAGTATTATTTTTGATGTTGACGGTACGCTCTGGGATTCCACCGGGATCGTAGCTGAGGCCTGGAGTGATTACCTTATCCATACGGAGCACATGGATACCGATGTAAGCGCCAAACGACTGATGGGGCTTTTCGGCCAGCTGCTGCCGGATATCGCAAAGGCTCTTTTCCCTGAGCTTCCGGAAGCAGAACAGCTTCGTATCATCGACGGCTGCTGCCAGGCAGAGCACGAGGCACTGCTTCGCAAATGTGCTCCGCTGTATCCGGATCTTGAGGAAACACTGAAGATTCTTTCCAGCCGTTTTCCTCTTTTTATCGTCAGTAACTGCCAGGCCGGATATATTGAAGTGTTCCTGAAATCCACAGGCTTCGGACACTATTTCAAGGGCCATCTCTGTCCCGGTGACACCGGCATGGCCAAAGCGGAAAATATCATGAAGATCCGCGAGGATAATAATCTTTCCGATCCGGTTTATATCGGTGATACTATAGGAGACTTTAATGCCTGCCGGAAAGCAGGAGTTCCTTTTATCTTTGCTGAATACGGTTTCGGTCAGGTGGATAAACCGGATTACCGGATCACCAGGCCTTTTGACCTTACGGAGATATGCAGATGAGTATGAAAAGATCAAAATCCATAGACCTTACTTCCGGTCCGATCCTGAAAACGCTTTCAGAGCTTGCTCTTCCTATCATGGCATCTTCCTTCTTGGAACTGCTATAATATCACAGATATGGCCTGGATCGGGCTTCTGGGCTCCAAGGCAGTTGCCGGTGTCGGTGTGGGCGGCATGTATGTGTGGCTTTCCCAGGGACTGGTAGCCTTCCACGAATGGGCGGACAGGTAAACACCGCACAATCCTGCGGCCGGAAGGATTATAAAGAGGCACGTTCCTACGCGGCCAGTGCCCTGCAGATGACCATTCTCTTCGGTCTCTTATTTTCTGCAGCAAGTATTATATTTCTTGATCCTCTGATCGGATTTTTTAATCTGACAGACCCGGAAGCATATTCTTCTGCCAGATCTTATATGCTGATCACCTGCGGACTGATCATTTTTTCCTTCCTGAACCTGACTCTCACCGGACTTTTTACAGCCCAGGGAGATTCCAGGTCTCCACTGATGGCCAATTTTCTTGGACTTGTGGGAAATATGCTCCTGGATCCGCTCCTAATCCTTGGCATTGGACCTTTTCCACGGCTTGAAACGGCAGGTGCTGCCATTGCCACAGTAACTGCACAGTTTCTGGTTTTTGCAGTGCTGGTTTTCCGGATCTTTACTTCCGGGCTGGAAACAAATATTACTTCGTGAACTTCATCTTTTTTCACGTTTTCCGGGAATTTTATAAAAATATCTTCCGCATTGGTTTTCCAACCGCTATCCAGAGCATGCTCTACTGTATGATCTCCATGGTACTGACCAGAATGGTTTCCGCCTTCGGTGCTGCTGCCATTGCTGTCCAGCGTGTGGGCGGACAGATCGAATCCGTTTCCTGGAACACCGCGGACGGCTTTGCCTCTGCCTTAAATGCTTTTACCGCACAGAATTTCGGTGCAAAAAAATACGACCGCATCCGCCAGGGCTACCGTATTTCCTTTGGTATCCTGACAATCTGGGGCCTTATCATAACTGCAGCCTTTGTGCTGCTCCCACGCCCGATCTCCGGACTGTTTTTCCATGATCCGGAATCCCTTGGGATTTCTGTAAATTACCTGATCATCATCGGCTTCTGTGAGGCTTTCATGGCCATTGAGCTGATGACCATCGGTGCACTGTCCGGCCTTGGTATGACCAAGCTCTGCAGTATCATCAGTATTATCCTGACAGGGGCCAGAATCCCGCTTGCCATGCTGCTGACTCATGCGGGAATGGGACTCAATGGTATCTGGTGGGCACTTTCCCTTACTTCTATCGTAAAGGGAATCATCTTTACTCTGACATTCCGGCAGACCAGCCGAACGAAATTAAACTAAATACAGACAGAAAAACTCCCCGCGGATACCGGAGCCTGATCAGACAGGTTACCGTTTCACGGGGAGTTCTGCTTTTTTACCTAAAGGATAGTTCTGATACTTCTGATCATTTTTTTGATACATTTTTGTTCTGAGTACAAACAGAAATACCGCAAGTATCACAAACAGAATTACTACATAGGCAATCTTTGCTGCTACACTTGTGGTGAATGCGTCAACTCCTGTAGCCACTCCGATAAGTATCAGACAGATTCCTGAAACCTTTTCCATTTTTTCTCATCATACTTCTGGGCTCTGGCCTGTGTGTTTCCGCCTTTCATAAAAAAGGAACCGTGTCCGGTAAAAAGCATAAATCCTACTACCAGTGCTGCGATTGTAAGTATAAAGCTGAATGACTGATCAAACATAATGTTTTCCTCCTGCTAAAGAACAGGAGCCACACACCGGATCACCGGCTGGCTCCTGTTTGTTTTTTGACTACAGCTCCGATCAATAGAAACAGACGATCGGAACATTATACTGGATAATGTTGTAAAGCTCTCCCGCTTTATCCGGCGGCATATTGATACAGCCGTGGGAACCTCCGGTTAGATACCGATCGCCTCCAAAATACGGCTGCCAGTCTGCATCATGGAATCCAATGCCTCCGTTAAACGGCATCCAGTAGGTTACCGGCTGTTCATAGGAATAGGTTCCGTCTGGTTTCTTGGTGCCACGTAACACATCCGGGCTCTTCTTATAGTACAAGGTGAAGATTCCAGGAGGTGTTTTTCTCTTGGGATCACTTGCAAGTCCGGATACGATATCTGATTCAAAGATCACATTTCCATCCTGATAATACCACATATACTGTTCTGTAAGGTCCACTTCAATGTAGGTATTTCCCAGATCATTCACACCATAAGAATTGGCTCTCATGGAATAAACCGGCTCTCTGGTCGTCTGAGCTCCGGACTGGATCTCCTGGGTAAGCTGTGCCACCTCTCCGTCCTGATCGATCTTCCAGCCATATGCAGAACCGGAAACCGAAACAGTTCTTCCGCTTGTTGTCTGGAACTGACGCTCTGTACCTACTGTATCATGATCCGCTGCAAGCTGTGCCACATAATCCACGATATGCTGTTTGAAGGATGCATCATCCTGGATCAGCTGGCCCTTTTCGTCAAACTGCAGCCAGTTCTTGATGGTGCTTCCATCAAGTGTTACTGTCTCATCTCCAAATGTGTAGGTGATGCTTGCCCTCGCAAAGTTATTATATGCATCCACCGTTGCCTGCAGATCTGCACTGTCGCTGGTCACATCTGCTTTCACATAAGCATCCGGGTTACTGCCAAGATCTACTTCCCCGTCATCGCTGCTGATAGCATCACTGATCATCTGATAGGCTTCTTTTACCTTCAGTTCACTTCCCACTGTCTCCGGCACGATCGTAAACTCGGAATCATTAAAGCTTACGTACGCATTCTCCGGTGCTACCTGATTCTCTTTCTGGGCACAGTTCAGTGCTTTCACTTCTGACTCCAGCTTTGACTTGTCAAAAGCTGTCTGCTCACTGGCTGTGTAAGTCGTCTTTTCAAAAAATCCTCTCACCCATTCATAGCTTCTGCGCTTTCAAAAGCTTCAGAACTTCACCACTGGATATATAACGATAACTGATATCCGTTCCTTCTATAGTCTGCGGTTCCTGATCTCTGGCCTTTACCTGGATGGAATAGCCTTCCATTTTTTTTGCGATCTCCTGCTCAACCTCATATGCAGTCCTGTTGGAGCTGTCGATCCCGTTAATCGTTGTGCCTCAAAGAAATGACTGGTGTAATAATAAGATACTCCTGCATATGCACAGCCTGCCACTACCAAAACCATGGCGGCGATCATTCCGGTCACCTTCAGTGCCTTATTGCTTTTTCTTTTCGGGTATAACGATAGGTTCAAATTCAGATTCATCGATAGGTACGTAGGTGATCTTCCTTGGCCTTGCTGATTTCGAAGGTCGTGCCGACTTGTGAGCAGCTGATCTGTTATTTTTATTTTCAGGCTGAGGCTCTCCTGCAGTATCACTGACGATCTTTGCCATGGCATCATTGATCCTGTCCTCGATATCCCTCTTTTCATCGTTGCTCATATTTATTCACCTCTATGTTCATGTGCCTTCAAAAAAGGCATCTTTCCATTGATACTTTCTGGTCTTACTCACCAGCTTTTTCATTATATCATACTTTCCGGAAATTGCATCTCATTTCACGGTTTTTTTATAACTTATTTGTACCGTACAGCTTCCGCGCCATATCTTTCATAACATAGAAATACATTACCCAAAGGAGCACTGACGCAAAGATCCAGGCCACCGGACTTGCAAGACAGGTACCGATATAGCTACTTTTTCCGGCTGCAATGGTAGCGGTGATCCCTCTTCCTGCAAGCTCAGCTACACCGGCCATCATAGGAAGAAGACCATATCCCATTCCCTGGATCCCGTTTCGCAGTACATTGACAAAATACAGAGGAATAAAAAACAGTGCCACACATTTTACATAGATTGCTACCATAGGAAGCACTTCTTCAATGTTATCTGAGATAAACAGATATGCGAAATATTTTCCCGCAAAGAACAGAAAACTGCCAACAACAACAGAATATACAATTCCTATAAAATGCGAAGCCCGGAAGCCTTCCCGCACTCTCTCAAGCTTTCCGGCTCCGATATTCTGTGCATTGTAGGTAGCGCTGGCAGTTCCCTGTGCCACATATGCCTGGGTGAAGATCTGCTCGATCTTACTTCCTGCTGTAAACGCCGCCACCGCATAAGAGCCAAGCATATTTAAGGCTGACTGTACCATCATGGTTCCGATCGCCGTAATGGAATACTGCAGTCCCATTGGGATTCCCACACCGATCTGCTTGGCTGCGAGGTTACGTCTGAAATACCAGTCTTCTTTTTCATACGGAGCTCCGGCACAAACTTCCAGATATATACCAGACATAAGACTCCTGAAACTCCCTGGGAAATAATGGTAGCCCAGGCTGCTCCAGGCGCTCCCAGCTTAAACACGATGATAAATACAAGGTCAAGCACAATATTCAGCATTGCAGATAAGATCAGAAAATACAGTGGTACCTTACTGTTTCCCAGTGCACGGAGGATACTGGCCAGGATATTATATAATGCCTGGGCAAAAATCCCTCCGCAGATGATCATAACGTAAGCATATGCATCCTTGAAAATATCATCCGGCGTATGCATAAATTTCAGAAGTGCATGCATACCTGTCATGCTGACTGCTGTCATCACTGCCGAGACCAGCGCTGTCAGGATCAGTGCATTTCCCACGGTCTGACGCATCTCATCCATTTTTCCCGCACCGTACTTCTGTGCAGTCAGTACGGTAAAACCGGCAGTAAGTCCCAGAAGAAAGCCTATGATCAAAAAGATGATAGTTCCTGTTGAGCCAACTGCCGCCAGTGCCTTTGTTCCTACAAATTTTCCTACAACCACCGCATCTACCATATTGTAGAACTGCTGAAATACATTACCAATAAATACCGGGATCGTAAATCCCAGGAGCACTTTTACCGGTTTTCCCTGTGTCATGTCTGTTTTCATGAAATTCTTTTTCCCCCCATTTAATTTGATCGTTCATAAACTTTGTGCTGCTTTTTGTTATTCTTTTTATTATTCTTTCTGTAACTTTACAGTTGCTCAAAAGTTACCTGTTTTTATGTATCAGAGGGATTATAGTTGAAATGGAATGATTTTACAAGATGATTTTGAAAATTTTTTTCATGTGTGGAAACAGGAACAATCGGATGAAAAATCCCGGCAGATCCGTAAAAATCTGCCGGGATTCCGTGAAGCTTATTTATTTCTCAACAAGAAGAGACTCTCCTGTCATTTCCTTCGGCTGCTCCATACCCATAAGCTGGATCAGAGTCGGAACGATATCTGCAAGACATCCGTTCTCACGAAGTGTGTATTTCGGATCTGCGTTTACAAGGATAAACGGTACCGGATTAGTTGTATGAGCTGTCCATGGCTCACCTGTTTCATAATTTACAAGCTGCTCTGCGTTACCATGGTCAGCGCAGATAAAGAGCTGTCCGTCAACCTCTTTGATTGCCTCTACAGCCTTACCAACACACGCATCAACAGTCTCAACAGCCTTGATCGCAGCTGCCTCAACACCTGTATGGCCAACCATATCCGGGTTCGCAAAGTTGATGATGATCACATCATATTTGTCAGATTTGATCGCCTCTACAAGCTTTTCACAAACCTCCGGTGCACTCATCTCCGGCTGCATATCGTAGGTCGGAACCTTCGGGGATTTTACAAGGATTCTATCCTCTCCTTTGTTTGGCTCCTCAACACCACCGTTGAAGAAGAATGTAACATGTGCATATTTCTCTGTCTCGGCGATACGTGCCTGTGTCATATCGTGAGCTGCAAGGTACTCACCAAAGGTATTGTGAAGAAGAACCTTGTGGAATGCTACCAGCTTATTCTGGATGGTATCATCATACTCTGTGAAGCATACGAATGTGGTATCCAGTCTCTTTGCTCTCTCAAAGCCCTTAAAATCGTCATCACAGAAAGCTCTTGTGATCTCTCTTGCACGGTCCGGACGGAAGTTGAAGAATACAACGGAATCCTTATCGGAAATAGTTGCAACCGGTTTGCCGTCTTTCTCGATAACAGTCGGAAGCACAAATTCATCTGTCTTGTCATCATCATAGGAAGCCTGAACTGCTGCTGCAGCATCTGTTCCCTTTACGCCTTCGCCCTGTGTAAGAGCTTTATATGCAAGCTCAACACGATCCCAGCGGTTATCACGATCCATTGCATAATAACGTCCGGAGATCACACCGATCTCACCAACGCCGATCTCTTTCATTTTAGCTTCCAGCTGCTCTACAAACTCTTTACCGGATGCAGGCGGTGTGTCACGTCCATCCAGGAAGCAGTGTACGTAAACTTTCTTGAGTCCTTCTCTCTTTGCCATCTCAAGAAGTCCGTAGAGATGTGTATTGTGGCTGTGTACGCCACCGTCAGAAAGAAGTCCCATAAAATGGATCGCGGAATCGTTGTCTTTTGCATTCTTCATAGCAGAAAGAAGTGCCTCATTCTTGAAGAAATCGCCGTCCTGGATCTCTTTTGTGATCCTTGTAAGCTCCTGGTATACGATACGGCCTGCGCCCATGTTCATATGACCAACCTCGGAGTTACCCATCTGTCCGTCCGGAAGACCTACTGCAAGACCGCTGGCATTGCCTTTTACAAACGGATAATCTTTCATGAGTCCGTCCATAACCGGTGTTTTTGCCTCATATACAGCATTTCCGTCATGTCTGTCATTGAGTCCGTATCCATCAAGGATCATTAAAACTGTTGGTTTTTGCTCATAATTTTCCCCTTCTTATCTTTGATCGAAAATCTGTCCGGCACAGCTCTTCACTGATTCTGAAACCCTCTGTACCATTCAGGATTCTTTTGTTTTCCATTTTATATAGTACCAAAATCCAGAAATTTTTGCAACGTTTTCTTTGACAAAAATTTGTCTGTTTTCAATTTCCCGACAACTGATGCAGCTGATCTGTAAATTTACGCGAAAGATATTATTTCTGGTATACACGGATCATAGAAGAAATCTTTCTTACAGATGCGCTGTTTTCCAGTTCTTCCTTAACCTTAAAGAAAGCGCCCTCGCTTACAAGTTTGGTGATCACAACAACCTCTGCGGTATCCGGTCTCTTGCTTTCTTTCTGCATGATCTGTGCCACGCTTGCCTGATATTTTGCAAATGCTCCAGGATTTCAGCCAGCACACCGCAGCGGTCCTCTACCTGCAGGCGGAGGAAATAACGGTTATGGGTATCTGCCATATTTTTTACCGGAAGTGTCTTATAGCAGGTGCAGCCTACTCTTCCGCAGCAATCTGCCTTCATATTACGGACTACCTCAAATACATCACCGGCAACCGCACTTGCTGTAGGAAGCTCACCTGCTCCACGTCCGTAGAACATGGTATCTCCTACTGCATCTCCGTGTACAAAAACCGCATTATAAGAATCATTGACGGATGCAAGGGGATGCTCTGCCGGGATCAGCATCGGGCAGACATAGGCCTCAACGCCGTCCTCCTGACAGCGTGCAACACCCAGAAGCTTGATCTCGCAGCCCATTTCTTTTGCGTAACGGATATCCTTTGCCGTGATCTTTGTGATTCCTTCTATATGAACATTATCAAGGGTAACTCTGGAATTAAAGGCAACTGATGCAAGGATGGCAACCTTTCTTCCAGCATCAATTCCCTCGATATCTGCAGTAGGATCTGCCTCTGCATATCCAAGTTCTGTAGCAAGAGCAAGAGCATCTGAAAATTCCATTCCCTCCTGGGACATCTTGGTAAGGATAAAGTTCGTAGTTCCGTTTACGATTCCCATACTTCCGTTACATGGTTGGCCTCAAGACTGTTCTTCAACGGGCTGATGATCGGGATTCCTCCGGCAACTGCTGCCTCAAACAGAAAATCCTTCTGCGCTGCCCTGGCAGTTTCCAGGATCTCTTTTCCGTGGACTGCGATCAGATCCTTGTTTGCAGTTACAACGTTCTTGCCAGCTTTCAGTGCTGCAAGGATATAAGTACGTGCCGGCTCGATCCCGCCGATCAGCTCGATCACAATATCAATGGAAGGATCTCCCTCAATATCTGCCCAGTCTGTTGTAAGAACAGAAGGATCGTCTACCTTCCCGGACGCTTTCTCAAGGTTACGCACCAGGATCTTTGTGATCTTTACCTGGCATCCAAGCTTGGCCTGTCATTTCCTGCTCCTGGCTTTTGATCACTTTATATACACCGGTTCCTACTGTTCCGAGACCAAGAAGGGCCGCATTTACGACTTTTTCGTTCATTTTCTGATGTCCCCTTTCCGTTTTTTCCAATTTTTATCAAAGTAACTCCTATGTTATGGCAGAAAACGCTTTTTGTCAAGTTCCGGCAGAGGAAGTAATTCCAGCCAGCTGCCAAAAAGTCCGGTGATCAGTTCCTGCACCATAGCTTTTGACTGTGGATCCAGTTTATCCAGCTGGCGCACCATGGCAGCCAGACTTTTCAGACCACCTTCCTGGATTTGGGAAATGGTATCTGCTCCGGTTGCTTCCAACACAGAAAAGAGTTCCCCGATGAGATGCTCTCTCTGTTTTTCATCCATATGGTCGATCCATTTATGAAGACTTCGATCTGACGCCGCAGCTCTTCTTGTCAAACTTTCTTTCTCTATAAAGGATGGCCCCATTACCTCCCAGGTAAAAGCATCATGCTGCAGGATCCCCTTCTGTGTACTGGCTACGATCCGCGGATCTTTCTGGTGGCTGAGCAGCATACCGATCACAGATGCCTCGGGAATGATACGAGTGACTTTTGGCAAAACCCTTTCCACTCTTCCGGGACTGAAAAATCCTTCCGGGAAACCCGGGCCATCATTATCATAGACAGAAAGAAGCTTTTCCTGCAGGATGTCACTGCACTGCATCGCTGCATACATAGCCAGATTTCCTCCTTTGGAATGACCGCCGATCCGCAGCATGGACTGTATATAAGTTCCATGCGTTTCCAGATATCCCAACGCCTTTCTGTGCGAAGGAACAACTCCGTTGCTTAAGTTAAAATCCTCCTTCCATCCCACAATGGTATCATCGGTTCCCCGAAAGGAAATATATGTGGTTCCATCATCAGTCCTATAGTCACTGCCGCAAACTGCTGAGCCTGACTGGAAAGGATTTCATTGACAAAGCCTCCTACTGTACATTTCCGGAATCTCTCCGCACAGGCCATTTTTTCAAGGAGCACCGGTGTATTCTGCAGAAAGGCGCTTTCTGCTTTCAGATCCTTCTTCATTTCCCGTCTGGAAAAAGCCGCAAAGAGTTCTTCTACAGAAAGAGTATTTCCGTTTTTTACTTCTGCCCTCTCATCCAGATCAAGATAGGAAAAAACACGCCAGTATCAGATTGTCAACTTCATTAAAGGGTGACTGCTCAAAGGTAAGATCTCCTCTCCAGTCAAGATAATCCAGAATATTCCCCATAAAATCCTCCGCAAATGATCATATAAGCGTCTTACGCACAGCTGCAGGCTTTCTTTCTATTATAATACGTAACGGCTGCATCACAGCACAGCCATCTGATGCGTTTCTGCCGTTATCAGATAACCGTTTTCTGAAACGACATACCCTGCCAGATATTTATTGTTATCATACCATAAATCCTGATCATTTGCTCCTTTCATCCATTTTTTTCTGAGATAAAGGATGTAATGAATGCAGCCGCAGGTAAAAGCCGGAAACAGTATCGACAGGCCTGCTGCTGACATCATATAGATCACTGCCCCTTTTCCGTCATCCGGTGTTCCTGCCACAAAGCAGTAGAACATGGTAGCTGAAAAATACAGTGTGATCACCACTGAAATTAAGATTTTAAAAAACTTCCTCATTGCTTCTCCTTTCTGTAGTGTCGATATAAGGACACTGTTGTGATTCCAATTTTACCTTCATAATAAGATTAATTCAAGGATGAATCGGACAGGATATATATATGATAAAATATGACAGATTTTGGGTCACGATGAAGGAGCGTGGAATCACTCAGTATGATCTTTATGAACATTACCAGATCACCCGTTCACTTCTGGACAGACTTCGAAAAAATAAAAATGTTGAAATTTATACCATAGACAGGCTGTGTTCCATTCTCCACTGCGAGATCGAGGACATTGTGGAACACGTTCCCGAGCCTGACGAAAGGAACGAACATACAGAAAAAGCTTCAGAGAAAAACAATCCTTACTCTGAAGATAAGAAAAACTCTCTCTGACTGTGATCAGATGCAGCTTTTTTGTTAGCTGTGCTATCCGTGTCAGGGAGAGTTTTTCTGGTTTTTTTATAAAAAGATATAAAAAAAAGGGGCCGAAGCCCCTTTTTAAGTGAATCTTATTTGTAGTTTACGATCTTTCCGAAATCTGGTTTCAGGGAAGCGCCGCCTACAAGACCGCCGTCGATGTCAGCCTGAGCGAATAAGTCAGGAGCTGTTGCAGCGTTTACAGATCCGCCGTACTGGATACGGATCTCTGCTGCTGTAGCGTCATCATAGATCTCAGCGATGCATTTACGGATATCAGCGCAAACCTCCTGAGCCTGCTCTGTTGTAGCTGTCTTACCTGTTCCGATAGCCCAGATCGGCTCGTAAGCGATAACTGCTGTCTTAGCCTGATCAGCTGTAACACCCTGGAATCCAACCTTAACCTGCTGACGGATGAAGTCCATTGTTACGCCCTGCTCTCTCTGAGTAAGTGTCTCACCACAGCACATGATCGGTGTGATACCATGCTCGAAAGCTTTAAGCATTTTTTTGTTAACGTCTTCGTTTGTCTCACCGAAATACTCTCTTCTCTCGGAATGTCCAAGTACTACGTACTTAACGCCAGCATCTACGAGCATAGCCGGAGCGATCTCGCCTGTGTAAGCACCCTTCTCCTCGAAGTACATGTTCTCAGCGCCAACCTGGATGTTTGTTCCTTTAGCTGCCTCAACAACAGGAATGATGTCGATAGCCGGTACGCAGAATACTACGTCAACTTCATCGTTAACAACAAGCGGTTTTAAAGTCTCAACAAGCTTTACAGCCTCGCTTGGTGTCATGTTCATTTTCCAGTTCCAGCAATAATTTTCTTTCTTGCCATTGTTTTTATCTCCTTTTCGTGTTCGCGGAACACTTTATTTTTATCAGTCTTTATCGTTAGCTGCTGCTACTCCCGGAAGTTCTTTTCCTTCAAGGAATTCAAGAGAAGCTCCACCACCTGTAGAGATGTGTGTCATCTTGTCACCATATCCGAGCTGGTTAACAGCTGCTGCGGAATCTCCACCACCGATGATTGTTACAGCATCTGTGTTAGCAAGTGCTTCTGCAACTGCCTTTGTTCCATCAGCGAATTTCGGCATCTCAAAGCATCCCATTGGTCCGTTCCATACAACTGTCTTCGCAGATTTAACAGCGTCTGCAAACATCTCAGCTGTCTTTGGTCCGATATCAAGTCCCATCCATCCTTCTGGGATCTCATTCTGAGCTACTACCTGTGTATTTGCATCGTTAGAGAAAGCGTCTGCTGCTACAGCATCAACTGGAAGAAGAAGTTTTACACCTTTCTCTTCTGCTTTCTTAACCATGTCAAGTGCGTACTGTAAGTAATCTTCCTCAAGAAGGGAATTTCCTACGCTTCCGCCCTGAGCTTTTGTGAATGTGTAGCACATTCCACCACCAATGATCAGAGTATCAACTTTGTCAAGAAGGTTGTTGATTACAGAAATCTTACTGGATACTTTAGATCCTCCAAGGATTGCAACAAATGGTCTTTCCGGATTCTCTACTGCATTTCCAAGGAAATCGATTTCTTTCTGCATAAGGTATCCAACAACTGCTGTGTCAACAAACTGTGTAACACCTACGTTAGAACAGTGTGCTCTATGAGCTGTTCCGAATGCATCGTTTACGAATACATCGCAAAGAGAAGCAAGGTCTTTGCTGAATGCTTCACCGTTCTTTGTCTCTTCTGCTCTGTAACGTGTGTTTTCAAGAAGAACAACATCTCCGTCTTTCATAGCTTCAACAGCTGCTTTTGCGTTTGGTCCAACTACTTCCGGATCAGCTGCAAATTTAACTTCCTGTCCAAGGAGCTCAGAAAGTCTTACTGCTACTGGTGCAAGTGAAAGCTCCGGCTTTGGCTCTCCCTTCGGTTTTCCAAGGTGGGAACAAAGAATTACTTTTCCTCCATCAGCGATCAGCTTCTTGATTGTAGGAAGAGCTGCCACGATACGGTTCTCATCTGTGATCTTTCCATCCTGAAGCGGTACGTTGAAATCACATCTTACAAGAACTCTTTTTCCTTTTACATTGATATCATCTACGGATTTTTTATTAAGTGCTGCCATTTTTCATAGCCTCCTGTATCTTGTCTTTTTCCTGATCGTCTCATAAATTCCGTGTGAATTATCACCAGCAGATATTTAACGATCACATTAAAAAGGATCCGGTCCTACAATAAGACCGGACCCCATTGTGAGTCAATAATTCAGATTAATTCTGAGTATTTAATATAAAATTAAGCCTCAAGAAGTGTTCCGAAGTGTTTGATTGTTCTTACCATCTGGCTTGTGTAAGAGTTCTCGTTGTCATACCATGAAACAACCTGAACCTCTGTTGTACCATCACCAACTGGAAGAGCCATTGTCTGAGTTGCATCAAACAGTGATCCAAATCTCATTCCTACGATGTCGCTGGATACGATCTCATCTGTGTTGTATCCGAAGGACTCGTTAGAAGCTGCTTTCATAGCTGCGTTGATCTGATCTACAGTAACTTCTCCCTCAACTACTGCTGTAAGGATTGTTGTAGAACCTGTTGGGGTAGGAACACGCTGAGCAGATCCGATAAGTTTACCGTTCAGTTCCGGAATAACAAGACCGATAGCTTTAGCAGCACCTGTGCTGTTAGGAACGATGTTAACTGCA
>ENA-OQMZ01000415-OQMZ01000415.1-human-gut-metagenome-genome-assembly--contig:-NODE-415-length-18401-cov-2.322316_pt1 | contig 18401 bp, 25 predicted proteins | sample MGYA00242621_ERZ504862 | MGnify/ENA primary metagenome ERZ504862 (study PRJEB26092, sample SAMD00036393) | human gut metagenome | host: Homo sapiens | study: EMG produced TPA metagenomics assembly of... | reverse complement strand
CGGACTGTTTGTAAAAAATCTTCATGATCGTAGTCGCATGGAAAAGGAGATAACGAAAAATACAAGAGAAACGATCAGTGAGATCCGCTCCGCCAGGCCGAGAATCTTTTCTACTGTCTTTTTATCACCCTTTCCCCAGTACTGGGCACATAAAACCGAAGTACCTGTAGCCATGCCATAATACAAACAGAAAAGAATAAATGTGTACTGGTTGGCAAGAGATGAAGCTGACATGGCAGTCTGGCTTACATACCCCAGCATTACAGTATCCGCAACATTTACTAATGTTCCGATCAGATTTTGGATCATGATCGGAAATGCTAATTTTGATGCATATTTTAAAAATCTTTTTATTCAGCATCGGTCAGATCCTCCGTGAATTCCGATAAGATATTTACTTATAAAGAATAGTATATCATATACCCTACAAAACCGCGAGGTTTTTTCAGTATTCTTTCCAATATAATTCTCAATTGTATACTATATTTTACCCTCTGGTCATATTTCCATTGTACATAAAAAAACAAATATCACTTTAACGCAAAAAATCATTCTATTTTTTCACTTCTATGATATAATATTTTATTGTGAAACTAATAAAACGAGGTGAACCAGGTGAAGAAAAAAACAATTGTACCTCTTATCGTTTTTTTTACTGGGCATATGCCTTGTTGGTTTAATTGTATACAAAATAGACTCACATGAAACTGAACAACAACACATAAAAGCACAATTAAATGCAACAACCTACGGCGAACGTATAAAAAATGAGATTACAAATGGAATTGCGATCACAGATACGCTAAAGCAGGTCCTGATCAGTGAAAACGGAAAGATCAGTCAGTTTGACACAATTGCGGAAAATATTATGTCTGACGTTATTGAAAGCATACAGCTTGCTCCGGATGGTAATGTAACAGATATTTATCCTTCTGAGAGAACGGAAGCGAGTAAGATCGATCTGCTTCAGGATAAAGATTGCAGCAAAATTTCCTGTTACGCAAGAGACAATCACGTGATCATTACACAAGGTCCTTTCGATTTAAAACGGGGCGGCTGTGGAATTGCTGTCCGCAATCCAGTCTACCTGAAAGATGAAAACAACCAGGAATATTTCTGGGGATTTACCATTGTTATCCTGCGTGTTCCTGACATTTTTTCAGATGCGATCAGTGCACTTTCGGATTTCGGATATGAATACAGACTCTCAAAAACCGACGCTCCCTGGAGCGATACTTATAAAGTTGTTTATCAGTCAGACGACCAATTAACTCATACTGTTTCTTATGGTTTTACGATAGGGGAAGAGAACTGGAAATTAGAAGTAGCTCCTGAAAGCGGATGGAGAGACCTTAGATTACTGGTAATCGTCGGCGGAATGTTTACTACTGTCGTTTTACTTTTCTCAGGTCTTACCCGGGTATGGTTAGTATCGAAAGAAAATAAAAACAAATTTCAAATACTGGCACACACAGATTCTCTCACCGATATTTACAACCGCTATGGATTTGATGAATTAGCCGAAAGGATGATCACTAAAAATCCAAAAACGCATTTTGTGGCCGCACTCCTTGATATTGATGACTTTAAGTTTATTAATGATATTTACGGACATGTCTATGGAGACAGGGCACTAAAGAGTCTTACAGATAGCATGAAGGCTTTTTTCCCAAAAACACATTACTGGGAAGAAACGGTGGCGATGAGTTCTGCATTCTTCTGCCGAATCATACCTATAAAGAAGCGGGAGAACTGCTGCTGCAATTTACCAAGCTTCCAAAGACATTTTCATGCAAGGGAAAAGAATATCCGTTTTTTATTTCTCTCGGATATGCAGAATATCCAACCTTTGCATCCAGCCGTTCACAGCTTATGCGCTGTGCAGATGCAGCACTTTATGAAATAAAGCTTCACGGAAAAAACGGATGTATGGCTTACAGGGAGGGGCTCCGGTCAGGAGTCCGCAAACAGCTCGGATTTGCATTCAAGGATATCTCTGAACACCTTCCGGGTGCATTTATCATATACAGAGCGGACAAAGATGATGATGAACTCCTGTATGCAAACCATGAGTTCCTTCAAATGACCGGATATAAAAATATAGATGAACTCTTCAGCCTTACAAGGAAAAGCTTCCACAACCTGATCAGGGAAGATGAACAACAGCAGATAGAAACAAGCATCTGGAAACAGATCGATGCCGGCAATAACAATGACTATATCCACTTTCATCTTCGAAAAGCAGACGGCACTTACCTTTCTGTTCTTGATCACGGAAGGATTGTGGACAGCCAGCAATACGGAAGAGTATTTTATGTATTGTTTATGGACTGGGAAGCTATGCATGTTCATTACAGTGATAAATTTTCCGGCTAAGGTACAGACATCTCAGTCTGTATCTTAGCGGCTGTTTTTTTCCTGAACAATTCAACATCTTATAATATGTATTCCATCTGCCTTTCTTTTGTCCGCATTCCCATTTTTTCATAAAATTTTTCTGCTGAAGTATTTCCTGCCCACACATTCAATGTCACTTCATAGCATCCCAGCTGCTTTGCTTCTTTTTTACATATTCAAACAGACTTTCCCCAATATGCTGTCCTCGTGTCTCCTGATCGACACACAGGTCATCTATAAAAAGAGATTTAAACGGTACCATATTGTTTGAAAAAGGCTGCTCCTTTAATTGACAAAATGCATACCCCACACAAACATCAGCCTCATCCGCTGCAACATATACTGGCTTTTCTTCATTTTTCAAAAGCTCTGTCAATTCGTCTGTAGTATATTTGGTCGTATCCGGAATAAAAATATCAGGTCTTATATCTGCATGGATCTGCAGCACCTGTCCTAACAATTCCAGGATCCTCGGAATATCTTTTTCTTCTGCTTTTCTGATGAACATTTTTTTCCTCCTATTTTTCAATAACTGGTTTCACAGATTCTTTATACATACCATAATACCATCGTGTAAAACGCTTATAACAATAGAATCACTTTAAGCAGTCTCACTTTCCTTTTGCATTATAATAAAAAAGTTTATCGTTTTCCGTGATGTATATCACATTTTTATTCCTGAATCCGTATCATTACAGACAGTCAGCTCAAAATGGTTTCTGTTTGTTTTTATAAGCCCTTCTTTTTGCAGCTTTGATATCTCCGAAGACATTGCCGCACGGTCAATGCAAAGATAATCTGCCAGCTGCTGCCGGTCAAAAGGAATATCAAAGGATAACGATGCCTGTCTGATAGATACCGACGACAGATAGGACAGCAGCTTATCCCTTGTCGTTCGCTTGCCAACATGTGTGATCTTATCGTTGAGGATCAGGATCTTATTTGCCAGGACACCGACCAGGTTACGGATCAGCTTCTGATGATGCTCACATACTATTGGGCAGGAAACCAGAAGCCTTTGAACATTTAATAAAATAATCTCACAATCTTCGTCTGCTACCACACTGACATTCAGAACAGCTCCCGGACTTGCCGCATATGGTTCACCAAAAAAAATCTCCTGCATGACATTTTGACAGAATATTCCGATGTCCCCACAGGTCTTCCTGAATAACAAGAACACAGCCTGCCACCACAAGTCCCATTACTTCGGTAGAGTCTCCGGCTCTGAAAATATAAGAATCCCGTTTTCTAGAGATCGTTGCTGCATTTACACAATGCAGTATGGATAATATCTCATTATCAGTAAGACCTTTAAAGAAAGGGCTCGTTCTTAGAATGGGTAAATATTTTTTCAAAATTAATCCTCCTGTTGGAAATCAAACATACACGTTGTAATTATTATACTATACTCCTAACAGAAACCAAGGATAAATACTACTGGTCGAGGATAAAATAATAAGAAAGATCCTTCGAAAAAATCACAGAATAAAAGGAGAATACAATAATGGATAAAAAAATGTTTTGTTTTCAGTGTGAACAGACTGTCGGGTGTACCGGCTGCACCGGAAATGCCGGTGTCTGTGGAAAAAAAGCAGATACAGCGAAATTACAGGATGAACTGACAGGTGCGTTGATCAGTCTGGCTAAAGCTGCCGACAGCACGGAAACTATTTCAAAAAGAACCGGACAGATCATAATCGAAGGACTGTTTACTACAGTTACAAATGTAAGTTTTGACAATGCAGCAATCGAAAATATGATACAAAAAGTCAGAGCTGAAAAAGAAAGACTGGCTCCTGACTGCAGAACAAAGGAATATGATCTTCAGCAGCTGTGGAATGCCAATGAAGATATCCGCTCCTTGAAGTCTCTTATTCTCTTTGGTATCCGCGGAATGGCTGCCTATGCCTATCATGCAAATGTTCTGAATTATGAAGATGCCGAAGTGAATCAGTTCTTCTGCGAGGCATTATCTAAGATCGGTTATGAAGAAAGCACAGAAGCACTGCTTTCCACAGTACTCAAAACAGGAGAAATCAATCTGAAGTGCATGGCACTTCTTGATAAGGCAAATACAGAAACCTATGGAACACCAGAGCCAACTGATGTTACACTTACGGTAGAAAAAGGGCCTTTTATTGTCGTGACCGGACATGATCTGAAAGATCTGCAGCTTTTACTTGAACAGACTGAGGGAAAAGGAATCAATATCTATACACATGGTGAAATGCTCCCTGCCCATGCCTATCCATTCTTAAAGAAATACGCTCACCTGAAAGGCAATTTCGGAACTGCATGGCAGAATCAGCAGAAAGAATTTGACCATCTTCCGGCCCCAATTCTCTACACTACCAACTGTCTGATGCCTCCAAAAAGCAGCTACGCTGACAGAGTATTTACAACAGAAGTGGTTGCCTTCCCGGGAGCTGTTCATATTGACGAGAAGAAAGATTTCACACCGCTTATTGAAAAAGCACTGGAGCTGGGTGGTTACAAAGAAGATCGGACGTTCTCCGGTATCAACGGCGGTAAAAAAGTGACAACCGGTTTTGGTCATGCAGCCATCCTGTCCCATGCAGATACTGTGGTAGAAGCCGTAAAATCAGGCGCGATCCGCCATTCTTCCTGGTTGCCGGCTGTGATGGTGCCAAGCCAGGTCGAAACTATTATACGGAATTTGTGAAGCAGACACCTTCTGACAGTATTGTCCTCACCCTGGCATGTGGAAAATTCCGTTTCAATGATCTCGATCTGGGAGAGATCGGTGGTCTTCCACGACTGATGGATATGGGTCAGTGTAATGATGCTTATGGTGCGATCCAGGTTGCAGTGGCACTTGCAGATGCATTTGGATGTTCTGTAAATGAACTTCCGCTTTCCTTCGTACTCTCCTGGTATGAACAGAAAGCAGTCTGTATCCTGTTAACCCTCCTGCATCTGGGTATCAAAAATATCCGTCTTGGTCCTTCTCTTCCGGCGTTCCTTTCTCCTAATATTCTGAACTTTCTGGTTGAAAATTATGGTATTGCACCTATCACCACACCGGAAGAAGATATCAAAGCACTGATGAACCAGTAAAAGTAAATTTCTCAAAGCCTTTACAAAATCAACAAAGCCGATACAGGATTCCAAAAGTCCTGCATCGGCTTTATTTACAGGTCTGAAGACTCGGATCAGCCGACAACACTTTTAAACATGTGCAGCGATATTCTGATGGAGTTAAATGATAACGTTTTTTAAACAATCTGCAAAAATAATCAACGTTATGAAATCCGCTTTCATAAGCGATCGTTTTTACTTTTTTATTCGTATTTTTCAATAACCAGGAAGCTGCCTGAAGTCGATATCCTATCAGATAATTAACCGGTGTAGTATGTAAAAAACGGTGGAACAAATTAAGTGCAGTACTTTTGCTGATTCCTATATGCGAAGCAATTTCATCCAGAGACAAATTGCGATTATAGTTTTCATGTATATATTGCATGATCAACTGCACTCTTTTCTGTGCAACTTCATCCACTGTCTGTACATCTCCTTTATCAGATAACTTTACATTTTCATAAAAAGTCAGCCATAAATCCTGCAGCAATGCCAAAGTAGCAAGTTCTCTTATTTTCTCATTCCTCTGTATTTCCATTATTTTTATCATAGTTTGTATGATCTTTGTTTGCCATAGTTCATCAGGCTGAAAACGCTGGAAATATATATTCGATGAAATGATTGGCAAGATATATTTCTTATAGATCAGGCTGTTCTCCGGCGCAATAAATTCCGGCATACATACAAAGTTAGGAATGATACCACCTGATGATGCGTAAAAGCGGTGCAATATTTTAGAATTAATAAAAATTGCTTCTCCTTCTGACAATATAATCTGTTTTTCTCCTATTCCGCATGTAACTTGTCCGGACTCGACATATAAAAACTCAAATTCTCTGTGCCAGTGCCACTCAATACAATGAAAATCAAACAATTCCAGATTATCATAATAATACTGGAATGGATAATCACTGCTTCCATGCTGTTTAATTTCCATGAACTCCTCGTCTGTAAGTATTTTATTATAATCCATCCCATATCACCGTTCTTTCTTTTTTACGATATTATACAGTATTTCTATAATTTAATTCAATGTATATATCTGATATTTGCTATATAATCAAGCAAAAAAAAGAAAAGAGGTATTCTTATGATTTTTAAATGGATGAATGAAAGTGAGATCAACATTGAGGGCGACAAAATTGAAATAACCGCACCACCCAGAACAGACTTTTTTGTGGAAGTATTGATGAATGTGAAGATTGAACATAAAACTGTTAAAAACATTCGGAGAGGAAAATAAAAAATGAATGCTATAAAAAAAACTAACTACCATAAGACAAAAATAGCCTGTTATATGGGATTTATCACACAGGCTATTGCGGCAAACTTCGCACCGCTTCTTTTTTTGAAATTTCATAGTGACTACCATATTTCTCTCGGTAACATTGCTCTGATATCCACTTTCTTCTTTTTCACACAGCTTCTGGTTGATCTGTTCTGTGCCAAATTCGTAGATCATATCGGATATCGTGTGTGCATTGTTGCATCAGAAATATTTGCTGCATTGGGTCTTCTTGGACTGGCATTTTTACCTGATTTTTTACCTGATCCTTTTATTGGAATTATATGTAGTGTTATTGTTTATGCCATCGGAAGCGGTTTAATAGAAGTACTTTGCAGTCCTATTATCGAGGCCTGTCCGTTTGAAAACAAAGAAGCAACTATGAGTCTGCTCCATTCGTTTTACTGTTGGGGAGCTGTTGGGACAATTTTGATTTCCAGCTTATTTTTCCTGATATTTGGAATAGACAGTTGGAAGTGGCTCGCCGTAATATGGGCAATCATTCCTGCAATTAATACTTATAACTTCATGACCTGTCCCATTGAATCTCTGGTTGACAATGGTTCTGGAATGGAAATTAAAGATCTGTTTTCCAAGCCATTTTTCTGGGTTGCAATATGTCTGATGATCTGTTCCGGAGCTTCTGAACTTGCAATGGCTCAATGGGCATCTGCTTATGCAGAATCAGCACTGGGATTATCAAAAGCTCTGGGAGATCTAACAGGTCCCTGCATGTTTGCAGTAACAATGGGAATCAGCCGTATAATTTTTGGGAAATATGGAGAACAGTTAGATTTAATGAAGTTTATGAGTGGTTCAGGCATATTATGCGTTGTCTGTTATCTACTTGCCGCTTTGTCATCCAGCCCGATTATCGGACTTATCGGTTGTATTGCATGTGGATTTTCAGTTGGAATCATGTGGCCTGGAACAATCAGTATTTCCTCAAACTTTTCCAATCAGGTGGAACGGCTATGTTTTCTCTTCTTGCCATGGCAGGAGATTTAGGTGGCAGCATTGGACCTGGAATTGTTGGTCGTATCACCCAGAATGCTGGAAATAATATTAAGATCGGCATGGGATTCGGACTTATTTTTCCAGTAATTCTATTGTTTATGTTATTCCTGCTGTATCGGAAGAAGATATCAAAGCACTGACTTATTGATTGTAATTATATTTTTTCACTCTGCAAACCCGGAAGCTGTATCATCACTTGTTGCCAGATACTATAGACCTGATACAGCATTGAGCGGAACCTGAAGATTTCTGGTAAAATTGTCATGATTTCCGCATGCCAGCATCTTCATCTGTACCCGCATTGCAAAACTCAGATTTAATATCATCATGATCGCAGTACGTGCCACACGTTCTGTGCTGTATGCCAGGATATTACAAACTGTAATCCCCTTCTTCCGTGCTGCTATCAGTCGGCCATGATCTCCGAAGAGCCACATAGGATATTAAAAAATTTGCAAACCAACCAGCTGGTACAGCAATCCAGACAAATACAATGCCAAAACGCGGTGCACAGATCAATGCAACAGACAGGCGGATCGCCAGGTTCACCATATTTGCAATGAGGAATGGGCGCATGATCCCAAGACCCACGAAGAACCCCATCGGTTGCCATTTTGATTCCCATAAAGATGAAGAAGTAACTAAGCCATCTCATATAGCCCTCGGATACCTGATAGGCCAGGGCAGTTCCATCTTTACCAAGGAATAGCGAGGAAATCTGCGTGTGCAGTGTTTCAATGACTATAAAAGCAAGAACTGCAAAACATACATCTAACACCAGTGCAGCGTGATATCCTTTTTTGATCCGTTCAATTTTCTTTGCGCCAAGATTCTGGGAAACATATGGGGAAACCGCATTGCCAATAGAAACAAAAATCAATGAAAAAACATTCTCTACCCGCATCGTCGCCGCATACCCCGCAAGTGCATGTGTACCGAAGGGATTTACAACCGCCTGTACGATCATCATACCGATGGACACTGTAGACTGCTGAAGAACCGAAGGTACAGCAATTTGAAGCATGGAATGTAACTCCTGCCTGTCAAACCAGTCAAAGCGACTTTTATATCGACGCATCCGGCTAAGGAAAAGCAAAAGTGAAAACACCGCAGAAATTCCCTGTGCTATAAGAGTCGCAAGGGCTGCACCAAACACACCGAGACCAAGTCCGGCCACCATCCAGAGATCCATAAAAATATTTAAGATTGACGAAAATATCAGGAGCCCCAGCGGGATTTTTGATTCGCCTATGGAAGTAAACATATTGGAAAGAATGTTATACATAAACAGAAACGGAAATCCCACGAAATAGACCCTCAGATATAACACTGCATCATCCAGTATATCGCCAGGGGTTTGTAACACACTCATCATCCAGTGGGAAAAGCAAAATCCAAAAACCCCAAGGACTATACTTAGAATTAAAAAGCTAAACAAGGATGTTGACACGATGGTCTTCATTTTCCATACTCCCTGGCACCGAAATAGCGGCTCACCAGCACACCGGCACCGACACCTGCCCCCAGTGCCACACAAATAAAAACATTGGTCAGCGCTGCACAGGCCCCGACAGCTGCAAGTGCGGAGGAACCAACAAATTGGCCGACGATGATAGAGTCAGCCATATTGTATATTTGCTGAAAAAGCTGCCCAAAATCATTGGCATTGCAAAAACCGTCAGCGCTTTAAGAGGCGCATCTGTGATCAAATATTCATCTTTTGACATTATCATATTCCTCCACAGGTTTCATAATTTCACTTATTGCTACACTGCCCGGCGTTATCAGCTGCAGCTGCAATACGATCTTATCACGTATTAAAGATATTAAAGGATTACGGCTATAAAAATCAGCCCCCAAAGCCGAGACGTTCTCTCAATGAATTTCCCGACCGATCCATTCCATGATCACATTTACAATATATTCCTGCTCCGCTTCTGTCAATTCCCGTCCTTTCGGAATACGATGCCATTTTTCCAGACATCCCCTGCAACAGGTAGCTGTGGCATGCTGGGCTACAAAAACCGGATGCCCTCTCATCGGTGTCTGTTTTCCATCATTTGGTATTTCTGCCGGTGCAAGACGCTTTCTGATAAAATCACAGGCATGCTCACGTACTTTCTCCATTCCCTTTTCTGATACATAACTCCGATCGTTTGCCTTCAGGGAAAAACTGCTTCTGAACTTTGACTGCGACAGGCGTTTCCAGAGATTTCCCTTATAAACTGCCGGTGTCTCACATACCATAGAAGGCTGGATGCTGCCTTATAGACGATCATCTTCTTACTGTCGCTTCCATTCTCATTTGCGGTCTCGTCTACTGCTTCTTTCAAAAGCTGTGCCTTCACTTCCTGTGCTTCTTTGCTGTCCGGCTGCAGACGTCTTGCCAGACATGTATTTCTGCCAGTTGTCGTTTCATTTTTTATTCGCATAATACACAGCTTTCTTCTCTCCGACAAGTACCAGGATCTTTTTCGCCCTGGTCACACCTGTATAAAGGAGATTTCTCTGCAGCATGACAAAATGACTCATAGTAAATGGCATGACAACGATTGGATATTCGCTTCCCTGGGATTTGTGGATCGTCACTGCATAGGCAAGCGCCAGTTCGTCCAGCTCTGTCACATCATAAATTACTTCCCGTTCATCAAACAGAACTGTCAGTTCTCGTTCTTCCACGTCAACTTTTGTGATAGTACCAATATCTCCGTTAAATACTTCCTTATCGTAATCATTCCGGATCTGCATCACCTTATCCTTCAGCCGGTACTGTGTGCCGCCTCTCCGCAGAAAGATCTTTGACGGATTCATGGCTTCCTGCAGCACCTGGTTCAGATTTACTGCCCCACATTCGCCTCTCTGCATCGGAGTCAGCACCTGAATATCCTGCAGTGGATCTACATGATAGTATCTCGGCAGGTTCATCTTACAATATTGGATGATAGTATCCACCACTTCCTGATTACTCTCTTTGGTGGCAAAGAAAAAGTCGGCATCTTTCCCGCCTCTCATATCAATGCCTTCCCCTCTATTGATCCGGTGTGCATTCATGATGATCCGACTTCCCTGTGCCTGACGGAAAATCCGTGTCAGACGAACTACAGGAACACATCCGGAATCAATAATATCTCTGAGAACATTGCCCGCTCCGACACTTGGTAGCTGATCAATGTCGCCTACCAGAATCAGAGACATCTGCTGCGGCAATGCTTTTAAAAGATTATACATCAGCATAATATCGATCATGGAACATTCATCCAGTATCAGCACATCTCCTTCCAGCGGATGCTCTTCATTTTTCTGATAGCCTTCCGGAGGTTTATATTCCAATAACCGGTGAATCGTTTTTGCTTCCATTCCAGTTGCTTCTGACATTCTCTTTGCTGCTCTTCCAGTCGGTGCAGCAAGAATGATCTGACATCCAGCCTGCTTATATGCAGAAATAATTCCCAGAGTTGTTGTAGTCTTTCCGGTTCCAGGTCCACCGGTCAGCACCATGACCTTAGAGGAAACCGCTGTCTTTACCGCCTGCCACTGAATCTCGTCATAAGTAATTTCTGATGAAGCTGCTACTTTCTCCAATATTTCTTCCGTATCCTCAGATTTCTTCTTTCCACAGGACATCAACCGAAGCAGCCGCTTTGCACAGCCACTTTCTGAAAAATAATATGGGGGCAGATAAATTGCTTCCCGATCTTCTGCTTCATCTCTGATCACATCATTCGTGCGGATCATCTCATCCAAGGTGATCTCCAGCTCCGGTTCTTCCACTTCCAGAAGTTCCTTTGCCCTTCCAGTCAGCTGTTCTCTTGTTGTATAACAATGACCTGCTTCTGCCAGCTTATTCAATGTATAAAAAATGCCACTGCGCAGACGGACAAATTTGCCTTTGTCAATCCCCATCTTCTGTGCAATGGAATCCGCTGTCTTAAATCCAATTCCCCAGATGTCATCTGCAAGCCGGTATGGGTTCTCCTTTACGATCGCAATGCTCTCACTTCCATACGTCTTGAAAATCTTTGTCGCATGAGAGGTGCTGACTCATGACTCTGCAGAAAAAGCATGATATTCTTGATCTCTTTCTGCTCCTGCCAGCTTGTTTTGATCCGGTCTACACGTACTTTTCCTATACCTGATACTTTGAGCAGTTCATCTGGTGTCTCTTCAATAACATCCAGTGTATCCTTCCCGAATTTTTCCACAATTCTTTTTGCAAACTTTGGACCAACGCCCTTCACCAGACCGGAACCAAGATATTTTTCGATTCCATATACTGTAGCAGGAAGTGTCTCCTCAAATTTCTCCACCAAAAACTGCCGCCCATATTTGGCATCCATCTTCCACATACCTTCCAGAGACAGCACAGAACCAACATGGGTATCCGGCATCGTGCAACTACTGTGACAAGATCACTGTAATTCTTCACCGCACATTTCAGAACCGTGTAGCCATTGTCGGCATTCTGATATGTAATTCTCTCAACTACACAACGTAAGTGCTCCATGCCCGTCTCATTCTCTCATAATTCATCACAAATGACCACAGAATAAAATGCTCTGATCCATAAAAGATCACCAACATACATCCGCTTTACGCAGAATCTCAAGCCAGTAGCCATCTGGGTCTACGATGAAATTTCTTCTCCTTTTGTACATTCTGTGTTTCTAATGCGTGACTTATATTGCGGATATTCAGTAATAAACCGCTTAATTACATTGGCATCATTCCAGTAATGCATTGGAAAAATGACATTGCAATCTACATTTTTAAGGAAATACAGGATCCCGTCAGCATAGTGATCTCCCTGTCTCGGATCCAAGGGAACAAATGCAGCGTCAAAATGCATACCCTTGATTTTCCTGATCGCCGCGCGATATGCTGAAGTAAGTCTCTGGTTATCAGCTTTCGACCCACCATCCCAATACCAGTCGTTTAAATCACCGGCATGATAAATGGTACCTTCCTTTGTTTTGACAATAAATGCGACACCACTATCGTTAGATAGCAATGTATCAACTTTGGTTTCATTATCCAAACTATAAGCTTGATCATGATAAACATATGTGATCTTCATATCCGACAAATGATTCCTTTTTCGTATATCATTCGCCAGGATTGCCTGATAAGTCATTCCCATATCATCAAGGATCCCAAAAATTTGTGGGTTAAAATGATCCTTATGGAAGTGACTGCAAAAAACGATCACTTCTTTCTCCTTGTCAAGATTCGGTAATTCACCCTTGTAATAATCAAAAATATAGTAGCAGTCTCTGGTCTCAACCAAAAATCCACTGTGGTTAATGTAAGTAATTTTCATAATATCACCTATATAAATTAACGCCGGTACCGGATAGCAAATCTTTCTTTGCCATGTTTATTTTTCCTTTTTCGAGCGTTTGTAAATTTCACGACAACAGCATTTCTAATGCAGATTTTATCGTATTTTTTAGATTCCGTCCATCCTTTATCCACAGCTGGTAGAAAAAATGTGAAATGATACTTTTACAAATTCTATTACTTGTTGTTAGTTCATAATTTATGTATAATCCTGTCTTTGACAGTCCTCTTTCACAGTGTTAATATCCTGCACCAGTGTCCGTATTTTTCAGGATCTTAATAAGACGCTTGTTCCAAGACGCTCTGCGCCAAGACTGATAAATTTTTCTGCATCATCGAAGGATGAAATTCCACCTGCTGCCTTAACTTTTACATCTTTTCCAATATATTTCTTCATCAGCTCTACATCTGCAAAAGTTGCTCCCGCTGTAGAAAATCCGGTAGAAGTTTTGATATCATCCAGGATTCCTCGAATATCATCCCATGTTGCAGTCTGTCCAAGTAATGTGTGATCCACCTTTTTTAATATATCTTTTTTATCCATTTTACCTTCCTTTTACTTCAGTTCATCCAGAAGAGAACTTCCAATTGTTCCCTCCGGCATCTTAACTTCAAAATTATCTGCGATCGTTGCACCGATTACTGCAAAAGTATTCTGATCTTCCAGTTTTCCGTATCCCTCCATAGATGGAGAATAAGCAAAAAATGGTACTTTTTCTCTTGTGTGATCAGTTCCTGTATGCGTCGGATCATTTCCGTGGTCAGCTGTAATGATCAGAAGGTCATCCTCACGAAGCTCATCAAGAAGTTCACCAAGTTTTACATCAAATCTTTCAAGTTCCTCTGCATATCCCTTTACATTGCGTCGATGTCCCCAAAGAGCATCGAAATCTACAAGATTTACAAAACAAAGCCCCTCAAACTCTCTTTTCGCAATGTCAATTGTCTGCTCCATTCCATGAACAGAGCTTTTTGACTTATTGGACTCTGTCAGTCCCTCGCCGTCAAAAATATCAAAAATCTTTCCAACGGAGATCACATCATAACCTGCATCCTTCAATGCATTAAGCGCAGTTTTTCCGTAAGGCTTCAGTGCATAATCATGGCGGTTGCTGGTACGTTTGAACTCACCTTTTTTCTTGCCAAGGTAAGGTCTTGCAATAACACGTCCGACTTTCCACTCATCCTCATGGTGATATCACGGGCGATCTCACAGCAGCGATACAGTTCATCCAGTCCGAAAGTCTCCTCGTTTCCGCAAATCTGCAATACAGAATCAGCAGATGTGTAAACGATCATATGACCGGTAGCGATTTCTTCCTCAGCCAGTTCATCCAGGATCTCTGTTCCGCTGGAGCTCTTGTTTCCAATTACTTTATGTCCCGTTCTCTTCTCAAGCTCATCGATCAGCTCTTTTGGAAATCCGGTCTCTGTAAAAGTCTTAAACGGTTTTGTGATGTGAAGCCCCATCATTTCCCAGTGTCCTGTCATAGTATCTTTTCCGGTACTGGCTTCTTTTAAAAATGTATAATAACCCATTGGTCGCTCCACTGCTGCAACCTGTTTCAACGGATGAAGATTTGCAATTCCAAGCTTCTGAAGGTTTGGAATCGTAAATTCATCTACATTCTGGGAAATATGTCCCATAGTATCTGTTCCTTCATCCCCGTACTGGGCTGCGTCCGGCATTTCTCCTGCCCCAAAGGAGTCTATTACAATAGTAAATATTCTCTTATATTTCTTCATAATTTTTGTCTCCTTTCTGCTGTCTTACTTATGGATCTTACATATTTACAACAACTTTTGTTACTAATTCCTTGAAGGATTTCGCTACGCGGTCTGCTGTTTCCTGCACTTCTTTATGGTTAAGCTCTTTTTGGGAAATTCCTGCTGCCATATTTGTGATGCAGGAAATTCCACAGATTTCCATTCCCATGTGTCGGGCAGCCATAGCTTCGCATGCGGTGCTCATTCCAACTGCATCTCCACCCCATCTCTGTGCAAGTCTTACTTCTGCAGGAGTCTCATAATTCGGTCCTGTAAACTGTACATAAACACCCTCCTGAAGTTTGATGTCACATTCTTTTGCACATTTGCGGATCACATCCTGAAGACGGCGGCTGTATACCTCACTCATATCCGGAAATCTGGTTCCCAGCTCATCCATGTTCGGTCCTATCAGAGGGCTTGGAACTCCCGTTGTAATGTGATCTGTGATCATCATGAAATCTCCCGGTTTATAGGAAGGATTAGCTCCTCCTGCTGCATTAGTGAGAAGGATTTTTTTCGCACCGAGCATTCCCATAAGACGCGTTGGAAGAACAACATCTGACATTGCGTATCCTTCATAATAATGAACACGTCCCTGCATGATTACAACCGGTGTTTTCTCCACATACCCAAACACAAAACGTCCCTTATGTCCTTTTACAGTAGAAACCGGAAATCCCTCGATGTCCGTATAGTCGATGGTCTGTTCAATCTGAATTCCATCTGCAAAATCTCCAAGTCCGGATCCAAGGATCAGTGCAACTTCTGGTTTGAAATCAATTTTCTTTCTTACGCTTTCCAGGCATGTCATTAATTTTTTATACATGATTACTTCTTCCTTTCTTTTGGGTATTGTCATTATATTTATGCTTTTTTCATAAAGGCAATTCCTCTGCAATGGTCTTTCCAATGCCCTGAGCGCCTCCCGTCACAATCACTACCTTATTGTTAAACTCCATATAAAATCCTCCCCAAAAATCCGCTTTCTATTTCTGTTGCCACAACATTGTGTATTCTTTTTCACCAGTAGCATCATCGAATCCTTCGCACTGAATATCGAACCCTTCTCTTTGGTAAAAAGAGATGGCTCTGGCATTCTTCTGGTATACGTTTAATCGCAATCTAACTTTTTTATTCTTGATATACTCTAATAAAAGTTTACCTATACCACATGACTGCATTTCATCAGAAACAAAAATACCTTCCATGTATTCGTTACTTAATCCGACAAACCCCTGAATCATTTTATCATCTTCATACACATAGACTTCCGCTTGTGACATCATTTCTTTCACTAATTCATAATTACTTGCCCAATATTGCTCAGGAATAAAATAATGCGCTTTTAAATTGGTCTTTAACCATATGTCAGCAACTCTATCAATATCTATGTTCTGCATCTTTCTGATCATAACAAATATTCTCCACCAACTTTGATTTCTCTGTAACAACCAATCAGCTATATCGTGAATCTCAACCAGAACCACAACCAAAATCTAATATCCTTGAACCTACCGGAAGCATTTTAGTGAACCGCTCCTGTATAACCGTAAAATCTACCAAACGAGTCCCCTAGACAAACATATCCGCATTTTTATTATAATATTCTATTGTTTTGTCCAGGAAGTTTCTCCTCGATCTTAGCTTATTTCATGTACCTTCGGATTTTATCTATCAAAGTGACGTCTGCCGGTAACCAGGCAACACTATCTAACTGATCCCTTGTAAGCCATTTTGCCGCTTCTGCTTCCTTTAATTCAATTCATTGATCACATTCGCATCCATTAATGTAAATCTCCCTCTCGTTTCGTGGTGAGCAAAACAAAATACTCTACTTTATTATACCTTATGGGAGAGGGTTTGTCATTGAAATCTCCAGGAAGCAAGTGTGGCAAAGGCAGCCGAAAGTAACGATAGCAACAAAAAAACAGTTCCGAACATACTGAGGTTAATCAGTGTATCTGAACCTGTCTTTTCTATGGTCTTTCCAATGAATAGCTGGGCTGGCTTTCCCTTGGAATGGATTATTTAATTGTAAAAATTCCCGTGAAATGATTTATAAAATAGGTAATTTTACAAAGTCTATTACTTGTTGTTAATTCATAATTTATGTATAATAAAATTAATACAAGAAATACACGCTCAGCATGCGGCCTGGAACATAAATAATCTGCAAGTTTAGCGATATACGAGGAGGAAATTCTCATGGGTAAACAATCCACCAGGGAAAACAAAACAAATTTACCAGCTTTGCCGAGAAGCGGCAGGACTTACAAGAGCAGAAGCCAGTGAAAGAATGGATGCTGTCTCTGATTCAAAAATTGAAAAATTTGAATACGAAACACAAGAACCTACGCCTTATGATATCCTCCAGATGGCAGATGCCTATAAAAGACCAGATCTTTGCAATTATTATTGCTCTCACAAATGCGAAATCGGCTATCGTTATGTTCCAGAAATAGAAATGACCGATCTGTCAAATATCATTTTGGAGACAATTGCCAGTTTAAATGAAATCAATCCTCTTACCGGTCGTCTGATCCAGATTGCCCGTGACGGTAAGATTAGCGATGATGAAATGAAAGATTTTGCTTATATCAGTAAAAAACTTGATGAAATTTCTTTAGCCATAGACTCTTTGAATCTTTGGGTAGATAAAACAGCTGGAGAACAAGGGCTCAATCTTGAACTCTTAAATGCCGAAAAAGAAAAATTAAAATAATCCATAACACCACAAAAGGATTACGACTATAGAATAACACCAACCGCAGTCAGTATCTTTAAGGTTGAATTAATCTATAGAAACTGCTATCATATTTTATCAGAATTTTCCAAGTAAAGGAGGACATGAGTGGATCATGAACGTAATGCCAATTTCCGAAATCATCGAAAAAGTAACCATGATTTGCAAAAAAAAATAACGTAAAACGCCTTGATTTATTCGGTTCCTTCGCCACAGGCACTGCAACCCCCACCAGTGATATTGATTTTGTAGTATACGGCTGTGATAATCTAATGCAGTTAGAAGATGATCTTCAGAAGATTGAAACGCTAAGGAAAATTGATATTTTTGACTTTGACAGTATAAAAAATGAGTATTTATTGGAGGATATAAAAAAATATGGAAAACAAATTTATTAACCGCTATAACACTTTCTGTAAAAGTCTCTCCAATCTTGCAAAAAGCAAAACAGCCGACCCCAAGACCGATTTTGTTCTCGAAGGAACTGTTCTCAATTTCAGTCTTACTTTCGACATCTCCTGGAAAGTTATGAAAGATATTCTGATCAAAAAATGGGAATTCTTGATTTTGCAGTTGGCTCTCCACGCGAAACTCTGCAGCAGGCATTTACCAATGGTATTATTGATGATGACACCTGGCTGCAAATGCTGAAATCCAGAAATCATTGTCTCATGATTACGATGGTACTTCGCCGCAAGAGAAATTTCAGGACATTTATAAATATTTATTATCCTCTTTGAAAAATTCAAA
>ENA-OQMZ01000414-OQMZ01000414.1-human-gut-metagenome-genome-assembly--contig:-NODE-414-length-18411-cov-2.658827_pt1 | contig 18411 bp, 27 predicted proteins | sample MGYA00242621_ERZ504862 | MGnify/ENA primary metagenome ERZ504862 (study PRJEB26092, sample SAMD00036393) | human gut metagenome | host: Homo sapiens | study: EMG produced TPA metagenomics assembly of... | reverse complement strand
AACCAGGCGTTGTAGGCGGCAAGCTCTTCGGATGTAGCATTGCGACGGGAGTCTTCCTTTTCCGGAAGGAGAGCCCAGTTTCGGCAGCAGAGGAGAGGACGGGCATCGAAACGGAAGAAACAGGTGTTTCCGGCGCAGCAGAGAGAAAAACTGGGGCTGCCTTTCGGAGCGCACGGCAGGTAAAGTGGGACAGAACAGAGCCAAAAAGAAAAGCGGAGCAGAAAAAAGCGGCGGCGATACCGGCTTTTTTCAGGATCCGGCGGGAAAGGGGTGAAAGAGAACGCATAAAATCCCCCTCCAGGACTTTTTGAGACAATATATGTATGGATGAAAGAAAACATGCGGCACACATCTGTTTGACTTTACCTGCAATCTATGTCACAATGGAGGTAGAGTGGATGGAAAGGGCAGAGAAAAACAAGATGACAAAATATGAGGTTTTAAAAAAGTACTTCGGTTACGATTCCTTCCGGGAGGGGCAGGAGATGCTGGTGGATGCGCTTCTGAACGGACAGGATGTGCTCGGCATTATGCGACCGGAGCAGGAAAATCGCTGTGTTATCAGATTCCGGCGCTTCTGCTGCCAGGAATTACCCTGGTGGTATCACCGTTGATTTCTCTGATGAAGGATCAGGTATCGACCCTGAACCAGGCGGGGATTCACGCTGCGTTTCTGAACAGCTCCTTAAGTGCGGCGCAGTACCGGAAGGCACTCGGCTTTGCATGGAGGGCCGGTACAAGATTATTTATGTCGCCCCGGAACGCCTTCTGACACCGGAATTTTTGTGCGCGGTGCAGTCGATGGAAATTTCGATGCTTAGTGTTGATGAGGCACACTGTATTTCCCAGTGGGGTCAGGATTTCCGCCCAAGCTACCTGAAAATCACAGAGTTTGTCAAGCAGCTTCCCGCACGGCCGGTGATCGGTGCCTTTACGGCAACGGCAACAAAAGAGGTACGGGATGATATTGAAGCACTGCTGTCTTTGCGTGATCCGGTACGTCTGGTCACAGGCTTTGACCGGAAAAATCTGAAATTTACGGTACAGCAGCCGAAAGATAAATTCGCAGCCGTGGAATCATTCCTTGCAGAGCACGAGGCGGACTGCGGAATTATTTACTGTCTGACCAGAAAAAATGTGGAGGAGGTCTGTGAGAAACTCGAGCAGAAAGGATATTCTGTCACAAGATACCATGCGGGTCTCTCTGACCTGGAACGGAAGGAAAACCAGGAAGATTTTATTTATGACCGGAAGCAGATCATGGTAGCGACAAACGCTTTTGGTATGGGAATCGATAAATCGAATGTGCGGTACGTCATCCATTATAATATGCCGAAAAATATGGAAAGCTATTACCAGGAGGCCGGCCGTGCGGGACGGGATGGCCTTCCGGCGGAATGCATTCTGCTGTACGCGGGACAGGACGTCATCACAAACCAGTTTTTTATCGAAAACATGGCGCAGGAGAGTGAGGATCCCGAGACGACAGCGCTGATCCGTCAGCGGGAGGAGGAACGGCTGAAGAAAATGACGTTTTACTGTTTCACCCATGAGTGTCTCAGAGATTATATCCTGCGGTATTTCGGGGAATACGGTTCCAATTACTGTGGAAACTGTTCCAACTGCCTCTCGGAATTTGAAACGGTGGATGTGACAGCGGCGGCAAAGGCAATCCTTGGCTGTGTGCGGGAATGCCGTCAGCGGTACGGCACGACGGTGATTCTCGATACCCTGCACGGTGCGAATACCGCGAAAATCCGCCAGTACCGCATGGATGAAAACTCCCATTACGGGGAACTGGCAAAAGAGCCGGTCTACCGGCTGCGGCAGATCTTAAATGAACTGCAGGTTCGGGAATATCTCTATGTAACGGCCGACACATACAGCATTGTGCGCCTGTTGCCAAAAGCGGCGGAGCTGCTGGATGAGGACGGCACGATGCTGATGAAGATGGCAAAAGAAGAAAAACGGATTCCGAAAGCCGCAAAAGAGAAGACAAAGACAAAAACCTCGGCAGCGGCAAAGGATCTTTCCAACGAGGAGGCCGCGGTATTCGAAAAACTGCGGGCACTCCGGATGGAGCTTGCAAAGGAGCATAAAGTGCCTCCGTATATTATCTTCTCGGATAAAACACTGATCCAGATGGCGATGGAGAAACCGTCCAACAAAGAGGAAATGCTGGCGGTCTCTGGTGTCGGCGAGAGCAAATTTGAAAAGTACGGGGAACCGTTTCTTGCATGTCTTGCAGAAAGATAAAACAAGTCGTGTAAAAAAAACGAGAAAACAACAGGAAAGGAAGAATACGCTTATGAAAAAAGAAAACGCAGTTATTTTTGGAGTGACCGGTGTTGTAGTTGCCGCCGTGCTGATTGGAGGCGGAATCTATATGAAAACGGAACGGGACCGAAATCTGAATGCAGATACAGAAAGTGCTGCAGAGGACAGCAATAGGGCAGAAGAAGTACAGAAAGCCGTATTTCTTGCAGAAGATTCCGGGTTATGGTACCTGGGAGATCTGGAACACGGAAACATCTATGTGACACATACACCGTCCGACACACTTTACGATGAAAATGGAAATGCCATTGATCCGTCCGAGATCAAAAAAGGAGATTTTCTTCAAGTGGAGGGCGACGGTATTATGCTGAACTCCTATCCGGGACAATATCCGGGTATCAGCCGTATTATAAGAATCAGCGGCGGTACGGAGGCGGATGCAGAAAAATTCGATGAGGAACTTTCCCAGATTCTGCCGGAAAGGATCCATCGGAAATTCCGTTTCTGAATCTGTGCTACACACAGCCAAATGCCCAGGTGACAGCTATGGCAACACAGGGAGGTTATACCTGGTCTTATGTTGATGAGGACGGCAATGGTCAGAACGTCGTTGCGGACAGTGCGTTCATTCTGGAATGGACGGAACTGAGTGATCTGAATATAGAAAATGACGAAGGAAAAACCGATCTGGAGCTTGTCTTCTCGGAGGAGCCGGATTCTGTCACAGCAGAAAGATGGCCGGCCGAAGACCGGGGGCAGAACTTTGGCAATGGTTACCCGGAGGGAGAAAGCGTTTCTGTGGAGCATGCGGAGAGCTGGAGCATTCCGGGAGCCGAGGCCGGCTACATCTACGAAGTGGACGCGGTATTCGAAAATGGAACCGTGTCATACGGATTTGAAGTGAAAAAGTAAAAAAAGACTTTCTTTTTCCGTGATATTATGCTATTTTTACTGTGAAAACAGAAAAATGCAATGTGCCATACGGCATAAGCAGCTGACTTTTCAAAAATCAGAATCCGTTTGACCGGAGGATGCGAGGAGGAATTTGTATGAAGTTAATTGTTGCTGTATTACGGAAAGAGGACGAGGCAGACACCATTGCCGAGTTGAACAAAAAAGGCTTTTTTGTGACGGAGCTTGCCACGACCGGCGGTTTCCTGAAGGAGAAGAACACAACACTGCTGATCGGAACCGATGATCATAAGCTCGACGCTGTGCTTGCGATCTTAAAACAGGAAGCAGGGCTTCGGAAAACAGTTACCTATGCGGCTACCCCGATGGAAAGCGGAAACTTCTGCCCGGGCGGAAATTACTCTGTTCCGATTGATACCCAGACAGGAGGCTGTACTGTGTTTGTGCTGAACATGGAACAGCTGGAAAAATTCTAAGACTCTAAAGATTTTTAAATTCCGGCATATGATCCTGGTAGTGGAGCGGCAGATGCGTACGCTGACAGTCGGGATTGGAACGCTCTTTGATGGCAATTGCGGTGAAAAATCCTTTCCAGAGTTCTTCGTAAGGATCCGAAGTGGATTCCGTGAGGGAAAGGCGTTCTATTTCACCCGGAGAAAGACGGGTCAGATAAAAGGGCCGGTCAGCGGGATGCACGACGGCAAGCTGCCGGTTATCATCGAGAATCATCCAGTTTTCTGAGGGGAGCCGGTCAGAAAAATGGGGAGCGACCAGGGTCAGCACATTAGCTTTCGGGGAAATATGCGAGACCAGGATCGGAAAACCGGAGGAAATATTTGCAAAACGGATAAATTCCCGGAACGAATGCGCTTCATTTGTGACCTGACGGGAAACTTCAAAAGCGTGGAATACCGCCGGTTCCTGCAGCATATGCAGGGTATCCTTTCCATAGGAAAAGCCGTAGAGCAGAAAACGATAAATGATGTCGGGAGCGTCGCTTCTCTCGGACATTGCACAGAGATAGACGAGCCGCCAGGCTGCTGCGCCGATCTTCTTTTGAATGGATCGCGTGACGCTGGCGGCTTTTTCTGTGTCCGGCTCAACATGGCAGTAATCGCAGAACAGCTCCAGATTGCCGACTGGTTCCGTCATCAGCGTACATTGCGGTAGCCGAGACGGGAATTCCAGGCTTCATAGATGCAGGTCAGGATCGACGCAAGATCCGGCTGCAGGTGTAAACAGTCATAATAAAATCCTTTCTGAAATCAATTGATACAGACAACAGCCTTCTGCAAAAAGCGCAGATACAGCAAAAAGCTTTTCCGTGAGAAGAACGCCCGGGATTATATATGCCCAGGTACGGCAGCATCAAACAGAGAAAGCTGCTGATACTGTTCCGGATGGGAAACCTCCCAGTTGGAGGCGGCTTCCTCTCCCGTGAGCTGCCGGGTCAGAAACTGCTGTTCCAGCCGCATGTGATACATCATTTTTCCCTCGCAGGTGATAAAATATTTGGCGCGTTTCAGCACCACACCGATCTTTTTCAGATGCTCAAATGAAAGATGGGAGCTTCTGCGGCTCTTTACAATCCGCATGGCCGATTTCGGCCCGATGCCGGGAACGCGCAGAAGGTCGGCATACTCAGCCGTGTTGATCTCCACCGGAAACAGCTCCATATGGCGCAGCGCCCAGTCGCATTTCGGGTCGAGCTGTGCATGAAAGTTCGGGTGGGCTTCATCGAGCAGTTCATCCGCCTGAAAACCGTAGAAGCGGAGCAGCCAGTCTGCCTGATAAAGGCGGTGTTCCCGAAGAAGCGGCGGCTTGGTTTCACGTGAGGGCAGGGCGGAATCCTCGTTGACCGGAATGTAGGCGGAGTAAAAGACGCGCTTCAGGTCATACTGCTGGTAGAGAAGCTGTGAGGTGGAGAGAAGCTGGTAATCGTTTTCCTTTGTCGCACCGATGATCATCTGCGTGCTCTGGCCGGCAGGAACGAAGGGAGCAGAGCGTTCCTTTTCCGGCAGCGACCGCGCGGAGGAAGAAGAGATCCAGCCAGATCGGCAGCGGAGGCGGAAATCTGCTTTCGTGTATCGAAAATGGAGTGGGAGAGATAGCGGTTTCCCGAGGAACGCTCTAAAAAAGCATTTTTCCCTGCGGTCAGCCGGTAATCTACAATACCGGACTGGATCTGGCGCATGGGTTTTAAAATCGCTTTCTGTGTCTTCTGCGGGGCCAGTTTCTGCAGCCCTTCTCCGGTCGGGAGTTCCAGATTGACGCTCATGCGGTCGGCGAGATAGCCGGTCTTTTCGATCAGCTCGGCGGGTGCGCCCGGGATAGCTTTGACGTGGATGTAGCCGTTAAAGCGGTAACGATTACGTAAAAGATGCAGAGTGCGGTACATGAGCTCCATCGTATGGGCAGGATTTTTGCAGACGGCGGAACTTAAAAAGAGTCCCTCAATATAGTTTCGGCGATAAAATTCCGTGACGAGTGTACAGACCTCCTCCGGTGTAAACGTGGCGCGCTGCCGGTCATTCCCGGCGCGGTTGACGCAGTATTTACAGTCGTAGATACAGTCGTTGCTCTGCAGAATTTTCAACAGAGAGATACAGCGTCCGTCGGAAGAAAAGCTGTGGCAGATACCGCAGGAGACCGAATTGCCGAGATGTCCCTGTTTTCCGGCACGGTTCACACCGCTGGAAGTGCACGCAACGTCGTATTTGGCCGCGTCAGCGAGAAGATTCAGCTTCTCGGAGAGAGAAAGTGTTTGTGATGATAACTGCATGGCAGAAAAATTCCTTTCTATGTCCAAATGAATACGAATAAAAGTAAAACAATAAGATAACAGGTATTTTATAAAAAGAACAACTGTTCGATAAAAGAAGTGTAACACAAATCGAACGAATGTTCAAGAGGAAAAATGAAAATAGTACAAGAAAATACTGGAAGAAAAGAAACAGAATTCGATCCGGAAAAACGTGAACAGGAAACAGCAGGGAAAATTTCTGTTAGAAAAAAGTTATACAAAAACAGCCGCACAGATCGGAAAAACAAATCTGTGCGGCTGTAAGCCAAATTTTATGGAATTGAAACGGAAGCAGAGCCGTTTACGCCAAAAGCGCCCCAATTGCCCCGAATACGCCGGAACTTGCAAGCAGCATGATGACGCTTGCAAGGAGAACACCGCCCATGATGGCGAGAACGCTGGTCTTAAAGTCCATATCGAGGATACTTGCGGCCAGTGTGCCGGTCCATGCGCCGGTTCCCGGGAGCGGGATGCCGACGAAGAGCAGCAGGGCGAGCGGAAGTCCGCGGCCGGCTTTTGCTTTCAGTTTTTCCCCGCCTTTTTCGCCTTTTTCCAGACACCAGGTGAAGAACTTTCCGATATACTTTTTATCACATCCCCAGACAAGAACCTTTCGAGCGAACAGGAAAATAACCGGAACCGGAAGCATATTTCCGATGACGGCGATCAGATAGGCCGGAAGCGTCGGAATATGGAAAGCTACCGCGTACGGAATCGCACCACGCAGCTCGATGAGCGGAACCATGGAAATCAAAAATACAATCAGATATTTGGTAATCATATACACCTCTCGTTTTTACAAAATGTTATCGTTTCTTAGTGCAACGCTCTTATTGTAGCGTGATGCCCGCCATTTGTCCAGTATAAAAAGAAAGAAAGGAGCGGGAGTAAAAGAAATCTTAAGAATTAGATTGCTGTTTTTCACTCTGTAATTCCTTTATTTTTCATTATCTTTTTCTTTCGTTTTTGTCTTTTGATGCTCTCTGTTCCTATTTTTGCAACTTTCTATTACCAACTCATTACCAGGCATCCAGGGCGACCCGCTCCGTGCTGCTGGTCCATGTATAGTTAAACGTGTTCACGCCAGTTCCCTGCATGGCGCTGTTCCTTATCCGGTCATCATCAGCGAAGAATGGGAGCAGGTAACGCCGTCGGCTGGGTTGCCGAAGCTCCCGCAGCGCTTTGTTCTCTGTCTGGCGCACAGATTCCGGCGTGGTTCCCAACGTCTCCCCGATCTGCCGCAGTGTATAACCGTTTTCGTATCTCATCCGGATAACAGGCCCTTGCTTGCCCGGCAGAGCGTCAACAATAGGCCAGATGACCGCTTTGAGCTGCTCCCCCTGTATTTTATCGAGTACCTCAGAAAAGCCGTTTTCTGGTGCCGGTACAAGCTCCGCAATGGTTGTCTCTTCTTCATCGCCTACCGTTTTATCAAGACTTACTATCTGTGTGCGGTGCTGATCGGCTTTCGTCTGCTCCAATACCGTCATACTGACACCCAGCAGGCGCGCCGCTTCCCAATCCTGCGGATCACGCCCCAGCTTTGCCCGGTACTGCTGACAGATCCGGTTATATTTCCCGATCCGTTCCCGCTGGCCTACCGGAATACGCACCGTATACCCGCAGTCGTCAATATACCGCCGCATTCCCTGCTTGATCCAGAACGCGGCATAATGCAGGAAAGACGCCCCGGCATCTGGCTGCCATGCGTCCACGGCGTTGCATAGGCCTATGAAGCCCTCCTGCATAAGATCTTCAATCTCGGCCTTATTCCGGTACTGCTGTGCGATTTTCCAGATCATGCCCCGGTTCTGCTCCCATAGCTTCTGCATATTCTCGGCGGTGTCCTCGCCCGCCCGGATCAGTTCAACAAGAATTTCATTTGTCATGCTTCGGCAACCTCCATACACTCTGAATATACCAAAAGCCCGCGGGGATCATTCCACGGGCTTCTCACACTTTAAGGGGGATGGCAAACAAAAAGGGCGCGGGAGCAGTTGAAAAAATGCCATGTACTGACATTCTCTACCATTCCCACGCCCTCAAAAAGTGGCTTCCCACAGGACAAGCGGAAGAAAGAAACCTGCAGGGGTACTTTGTTTGCTGGTTTGCATTATACCACCTGCCCCAGTTCCTCGCAATAATGAGTTTTCAACGTTAACATTTGTTAACATTTTTCATAATATGTGCAGGTCTGCATTTGTCAGCGCCCCCCTATACCCCAATTCTACGTATGCCCGCTTATATGCCCATTCTGGCGTTTTGCCACCTTACACGAAGAAGTTACCGGGTGGAGCAGTCGCAGCACCTCTTCCTGCTCGTCCAATGTCTCATAGGATATTTTAATCTTTACCATGTTTGACTCCTTTTTGCATATTCCTTTCGCAACGTTGCAATAAATCCTAGTATTTCCTAGTATTTTCGCTCGCAATAAGCCTTGTAAACCCTTGTCGTTTCCGCTCACTTCATGTGCAAGCGTGAAGAGTTCCACGGTTGCAAAAACCTTATAAAACCTCAAGTTTTCCCAAATATTTACGGCTCCGTCTCTGAGCATTTCTGTGCATTCGTGGTTTTCTGATTGTTTCCGAACGTTCGCTTTCGCTCGCAACGTTTGCCGTATTCGTTTCGTTTTCAACTGTTCCATTTCAGGAAGAGTTGGAAAATATTATATAACCGGCGCAATGTTGGGTTTTGACAGGTTTCCGGCCGTACGGCTTTGGTATTGGCGTACCGCTCCCATAAGGGCCAGAACGTGGCTTTCTAAGGCTCTGCAGCTCCAATAGGTTGAACTGGTATCATTCTTGGGAATGCTATGGAGCAGGGCCGCTCCGGTCGTCCGGTTCTGGTGTTGGTAGCACCGTTTCCGGAAGGACTGGAAAGCCCAGCAGAACCCGAAAAGCCAATTTTCAATATACGCGCATATCGTGTCCACAAAAACCTCGTGCGCGTTTCCGTGTTCAATAATTGCGCCGGCGCAACGGCTGCCGTCTGGATCCAGTGCACCAACACCTTCCCCAGAAGGGCAACAAGCGTACTATCGGGTACGGTTGTAAAGCAGGAGGGAGGTAGACATTTGTTGACATCCGCCGCTATTTCGTCGCGTTTTATCCAAAATCCGTACCAACAAGTGTACTTTGCGTACGATTGTGCCATGTACCCGCAGGTACGCCCCGCAAAGGATGCCCATAAAATGTCCGCCCCTTTGAATGTGTCACCGAAGCAATGACCCCTTTTTAGGGTGTCACCTTTGTAACATTCCCTTTTTAGGGTGTCTAAAATGTCTAAATACTCTTTTTAGGGTGTCAGAAATGTGAGTATGTGGAGCAGATGTTTCTGATCCGGCAGCGCCGCACCTGACAGAACAATTCGTTCAGTCAGCAAAACCTGAATCATCCTTTCAATGATCCGGTGCGGATCCACGCCGTAAAAGCACGGTTTCGGTGCTCTTCCTCTCGTTCTTCCTGCTCCTCGCGGCATTCTGCGATGCGGTCGCTGATCTTCTTGAGCACAAACGCAAGAACCACGATGGCAACGCTCAGCACCGCGCGGCTCCATCTGTCCTGCTCCACGCTGGCCATATACAGCCACATACCTGCAGCACCGATCACAAGCGCCGCTCTATCTAAAATCTTCATTCTGTCCACCTCTCTACTTTTCTTGTGGGAGCAGGACTGCACCCGCTCCCGATTTCCGTCGCGTTTCGCTACGTTTTTCAGTTCTGCGGCTGTTTATGATATTTTAAATCATCACCCAGAAGAGCCTTTGTGAACACATAAACGCTTCGCATCTTTCTTGCATCCGCATAATCAAGCATTTTTACAACGCTGTTTTTGAGATCCGCTTGTGTTGCTGTTACCTGCGGTGCATCATTGTTGCCGCCTTCTGTCGGTCTTTCAATCTCTCTTGCTTCGTTGAAGAGCTGATTAATCAGTTTATTTGCTTCTTTTGTCGTTTCAAACGTTCTTCGTGCATAATCCTGGGCAATATCTACCGCCACACCTGCAGCATCCCAATTATTGGCTTTCTGGTTATCGTCCATAATCTGACCGAACGTATTGCATAAATTTTCAAGCATGAAGTTGCATTTTTCTGCTGCGTACTGTAATTCACCGATTTTATCATCAAGGTTTCCTGCTGTTTTTAAAAAATTCATCGTTTTTCACTTTGCCTTTCCGCCGAAAACCTGCTATACTAAAAACTGTTCTGAGGTTGGTAGTATAGCAGCTATCCGACTGTCCCTTACTGGTGTTGGTAGCATCGGTAAGGGGTTTTTTATTATTCTGTTACTGTATGTACCTGCGACGCTCCAAAGAAGCTCGCCTTATATGTGGCTCCGTCGCCCTTACTTCCCCAGATCAGGAGCAGTGGAACAGCGCTTTTGCACCGTGCAGCACCTCGAAGCCTTTCTGTTTCCAGCCCGCCCAGGTGTTTACCTCTTCGGCAATGCCTGCGGCCGCTTTGCTCTGCTCAATCCGTTTCTCGTTGATCTCCTCAGCTTTTGCTGAAAGCCATGCTCTATGCAGTGCTTCTGCAAAGCTGATCCCTTTTGTCTTCCGGAAGGTCTTCCAGGCCTTCAACATGATCTTTCTAAGGTTGTACTTCATACTCTGTATCGTCCTTTCTTTGCTCTTTCAAAGGTTTCCCAGCCCCGGCAGGCTTTAAGGCTATCGTAGGCTTTTGGCCGTCTCATTCTCTTCTTATCCTTTCCCGGTGTTGTGTTGGTGTCTCCGGTACGCTTGCGCCCCATCGTTTTCACCCTTCGCTGTTTTGTTTTCCTTTGATGATTATATTATAAACGTTTTTGAGTATGCTGTCAACACTTTTTAGAGTATTTTTTAAATGTTTTTGATTATGTTTTGCTTGACCAGTGACTTTTCCATGTTATCATATAATCAAAGAATAAATGAAAGAAGGTGACAACATGGCAGTTACGGAAAAGATCAAAGCGTTGCTTTCCATCAAAGGAAAAAAAGAACGTCGAACTTGCCGCTTATCTTGGAATTTCCCCACAATCTCTGCAGAACAAATTTAATAGGGGAAGCTTTTCTGCAGAAGATCTGATAAAAGTATCTGACTTTCTGGAGTGTACTTGCCTTTGAAATTGACGGGACACAGAAGATCATCTTAGATAAATCAGATATCAGAGAATAACATCTAAGAAGGAGATGAAACCTCAAACATGACGAATGATTTTTTTACCAATATTCCAGACTATAGCGGGATCGGAATATATGCTTTAATCAATAATCGCACCGGAAAAATGTATATAGGCGCATCACAAAATATACATCAACGCATTATGCAACATAAATACCATCCCCTAAGGCTATCAAAGATGATATTGAACTTGGTGACACCTTTCGAGTAGAAATACTGGAAAAGCTTCCATCTGGTTCAAATCAGTTTGATATGTTCGGAAGAGAAAAGTATTTTATTGATTTATACGACGTAATCAAGCACGGATACAATAAGGCCCCTACTACCTGCTGCCCTAAAGAAGATCTTTTGAAAACTCTTGAGCATTGCACACCAAATACCCAAATGGCAACGTATGTTTCGAATATAATAGATAAACGTGAACGCCCCATTTATACTCATAGTGTTGACGATGATTCTACCGACGATATTCCTTCAAAAAGTGCTAGAAAAGCAAAGTATGATATTCAATATGCAAAATCAAGGCTAAAGCGCATCCCGTTGGATGTTCAGCAAGGAAAGTATATAGAAATCAAAACTGCGGCAGAAGCGGCGGGCGAGTCAGTAAACGGCTATATCAAAAAAGGCCGTTGAACAGCGAATGCAGCGCGATGCCGAGTAGCAGCCCTGCTCCCAACGTTCCGCTTGCCCTGTCCGCCGGTTCCGTGCTATAATGTTTTACGTTCCATAATTCCCAGTAGTGGGGCTCCTGTGTGTTTTCTCGTCCAGCACACAGGAGTTTTTTATTTTTGACATTTTTTAAGATAAGGATCCGTCTTTAATTTCTGATTTTCCGGAAAAGTCACTTTCCACAGCGGGTCATTTTCCATAAAGCAAATTTGCGCCGGTGTAAACGCAGACTTTGGAACAAATTCCGGTATGTGTTTTACAACTTCTACACCATCATTTTTCCAATCGCTTTCAAGCATTTCATCAACATATTTCGAAGATACATATTGATCTAATACCAGGTCGATGCTTTCTATCATTTTTTTCGCAATAAAACTTTTTTATCTGGTAAATACAATTTTATTCCTCCCTTGTTTCATAGCCCATTTCTTCAAGCCACTTTGTATATTCTTCTTCCGTTGGTTCATATTCTTCTTGTGGTTCCTGTTGTATTTCTGTTTCGCTCGTTTCTGGTGTTTCCTTATCTGCTGCATTTTCATTGGTTTCAGGTTTCGAAACTTCTTTTTGATATCGTTTGTGATTTTTAGCAAATCCTCTCATTGCCTTTAACAAGTTTTCTACTGGTTCGTCTTTGATCTTCCAGTTGTCTTTTTCCATCCGACTGTAAAACGCTGCAATTCCATTTGCTGATAAGTTTACCTTACCCTCATCTGCACATTGTCTGCAATCCATAAGAGTAAAGGGAGATGCACCGCCGGCGCCAGCAGGAGGCGGTGGCGTCTCCCCTTCTTTAAGAGTAAGAGAATTATAAAGAGTATTATCTAACTCTTTATCTTCTCTTACTTTACTCTTATCTTTATCTTATCTGTGTTACAGGTTGTTACCGAAGCGTTACCTTGCGTTACATCGCCGTTACATTGTAACGCTTTTCTATTTCTGTACTGCCTGACACGCTCAGCGCTATCACATTCTTTTCCTACGTTTTCAATCGCTTCAGGTATGTAATAGCTCTCTTGATCTTTGTCGTTTGAACGAACAATCATATTGTTGGAAACAAGAAATTCTATCGTTATTTTGACAAGTTCTGTAGATTCATCAAATTCTTCGGCAAGCTCTTCTTCTATGGAATCATAGATACCTTGATAATGAATGTATCCTTGATTATCAAGGCTAAGTAAAAGCATTCGTAAATATATAATTTGCATATCTTTTCCGTTTTTCTGTCGTTTCATTTTCTTTTGTACAAGCTGATTAAAATATGTATTTTTCAGCTTAAACCAATATAAGTTTTTGCTTGCCATTATTGTGCTGTTACCTCCTGCTTCTGACCTGCTCCCGGCTCCGCTTCAAAGCCGAAGTATTTCTTTTCAAAGAACTTGATTGGAACTTTGCCGGACACCGTAAGATAGCCCGCGTCCTGCAGCTCTTTGTTCATGCCCCGGATCAGCTCGTAGGCCTTACCGAGGGAAACGCCCATCGTCTCTGCGACCTCTGCGGCCGTCATAAACTGCTTTTTCATTCCTGTTCACCTTCTTTCTGTTCCTGCTCCATAAAACGCCATAATTTCACTTGAAAACGGGCGTTTTATTCTTTAGGCGGTAAATTGTGCCTTGCAACGGTTTAAATCGAATTTCAACTATTTTCGTGCCGATAATATTCGACATTTTCGCAGAATCTTCTGCGCCGTTCGTCTCTCTGCTCGTCCGTCAAGTTCAGCCCGGGATTTATTTTTATCCAGGCCGTTGGGATATGAGCACAAATTGTTTCCCCTTCATGTGGAAGTTTATTGATTGCCAAAATTTTGCATTCTTCCGGGTGGGTTTCTGCAAGCTTCTTTATTCTGGAGATATACCGGCCCTGTGAAAATGTGACCATGCAAGTGTCTTGGTCTTTCAAAAATTCGATAGCGTTTTCAATGTTTCCGGAAATATCTGGAAGGAGCAGCTCACCAACCGGGACGGCTGCCACGCTGGCGAGTCGTTCCATTGCATCCTCAGACGCAAAACCGTTTGTCATGATCCGCTGAAAAGGCTTTTCGTCCAGTCCTGTTTTTCTGCAGATGTCTTCCGGTGTCAATTCCTGCGCTGCCATAAGTTCCTTGTACTTTTTACTGTTGAATCTCATGTTTTTCTCCTTCATCCTCAAGCCACCGCCCCCGGCGCTTCGGTTTAGTTTTCAGTTTCGAGAATTTCGGTTACATCAACCCCAAGCGCTCTTGCGATGCGGCCAATAGTTGCCGGTTTGGCACTCTTTCCGCTGATCACATTGTTAAGCGTTGGGCGTGGCATCTCTGCCGCTTTCTGCAGCTCCGCCGTGCTCATGCAGGCTTTTGCCATTGCAAGCTCCAATTTGTTTCGGTTTGCTTTCATCATCTCACCACCTTTTTTGACACATTCGAATGAATGCTTTACTATACTTTATCGCATTCAATCGAATGTGTCAAGAGTTTTTATAGATTCGATTGAATGTTTTATGATTTTATGTTATATTGTAATCGAAAGGAGTCGTAGAATAATGCATGAAGGAATATATATAAAATTGGAGCGTCAAAAAGCAGGTTTAACCCAAAAAGAACTTGCTGAAAAAGCAGGACTTGCAACTATCACAATTCAACAGTATGAAAGAAATTTACGAGCACCACGATTAGAAAATTTAAAGAAAATTGCACATGCTTTAAATATCCCTACAGAAGCACTATTCGGTGATATTTCCATTGCTTTTATGACAGATCTTGATGAAGAAAAATTGAATTTTCTTTTAGAAAATAAGTCAGAGCAATTAATGCAAGATTGGAACACATTATATAAACAACTAAATGACGCTGGGAAAGCTAAAGCTATAGAACACTTAGAATTATTGACAAAGATTCCTGAGTATAGACTGGACAATGGTTTTTCAAAAAATGCTGTCTCTCCTCCTAACACAATTAACGCAAAAGCACCCGACTGCTCCCACCGATACGAAGAGGAGCTTCTGGCGGCACACGCCCGCACCGATGTGGAACAAACGCCGGAAGATATTCAACACGATCTTGATATCATGAACGATGATTCAAAGTGGAACAAATAAGGGAGTAGAAAACCGCGACACCCTTTCAAAGCAAAGAACCGGCGTGGAGCAGGACGCACCCCGGCACGACGACCACCGTACCAACGAGTACGCAGGTTAACCACTCCCCCAAAACAGGGGATCGCCTAAGCTCGATAACGTTTCGTTACTGAGCATATAGAAGCCGTACAAAATTGTACGCCTTACGTCGCCCCATGGAGTCACGAAGCGTTACCCCATCTGCTCCATACAGTACGGGAGCAGCTCAACGACAATATATCGTCGAGTCGTCCCGTAGGAAGAGTGAACCACTTTCGCTCTTTTTTGAGCATAAGTCTTGCAACCTGCTCATTTTTGAGTAAGTTGAAAAGCAATATTGGTTGCTCATTTTTGAGCAGGCAATACCGGAATCAGACGCTTTCCAAAAATGGGAAGCAAGATTGGTTGCTCATTTTTGAGTAGGCAATAGCAGGCGCTTTCCCAAAATGGGAACGTGTTTTACTCATTTTTGAGTATATCCCACTTTTAAGGTTCTTCCCCAAAATGGGACAAACCGCCCGTGCGTCTCGACATCAATGTCGAATGGTTTCTTCCAGAAATGGAAAAAAGGGAAGATGAACGACTTTCAGACAAAATTTGTCCAAAAGCTCTTAGCCAGAAATGACTGACAGCCCCGCAGGACTGCAGAAAACAGCAGGGTGTAAAGTTCTTTGCACCCAACTGCTCCAGAAAACCCCAGTTTTACACCGTCGAAATTTTGACACCTGTAGACGGTGAACGACTCGTTCAGCGTTTTGACAGCTCAAAAGCATCTAACGTATGTTCGATAAGCAGGAAACCGGAAAGGATGTCCGAAACGGTCACCCCCTATTTTATCTAACATATGTTCGTTTGAACCCCCAAAAAAGAACGGTTCACCGTCCGATCGGGAGCAGAACCGCCCATTTAATGCACAATCACCCTTTCGTTTTTAAGCCACCGCCCCCGGCAAGAATGGAAGGAATGATTCTATGCCGTCATATTACGACAATAAAACAAAAAACTGGTATTGCATTTTCTACTATACCGACTGGACCGGAACCAGAAAGCAGAAGAAAAAGCGCGGATTCGAGCGCAAGAAGGATGCACAGGAATGGGAACGGGACTTTCTGCAGCGGCAGGCAGCACAACCAGACATGCCGTTTTCTACGCTCTCTGAGCTGTATCTGAAGGACAAGGAGCAGAATACAAAGTTTGCAACCTATCGAGTGCATAAGATGCGGGTTGATACCTGGCTGCTCCCTGTATTCGGAAATCGCCCCATCAATGCCATCATGCCGGTTGATGTGAGGAATTGGCAAGGGTACCTTAAAACAGCCATCAGCGCCCAGAATAAGCCGCTCTCAGATGGATATAGGCATGATCTCTTTGTCGAGTTATCCGGCGTGTTTAATTTTGCTATGCGCTTTTATGGGTTGTCAGTGAATCCTTGTAAGGTTGTGGCAATACGCCCGTAAAGCACAAGAAGAAGCTGAACTTCTGGACGAAAGAAGAATTTGACCGTTTTCTTTCAACCTTTGACGCGGCTGATCCGTTCCGGATGGCGTATCTCACCCTGTACTATACCGGAATGAGAATCGGGGAGCTGCAAGCGCTCACTGCTTCAGACGTCGACACCGAAGCGGCACTATTACCATTTCGAAAACGTATCATAGAAAATATGGCGTTGAGATGATAACGACGCCAAAGACCCCAAAAGCAAACCGAACAATAACGATACCGAAATTCCTTTGTGCGGCTCTTCAAGAATACATCAACAAAATATACCAGCCGGACGCAGACGCAAGAATTTTCCCTTACTCACATTCCGGCTATACAGATGCCTTTCGGTCCCACACAAAGAAAGCAGGTGTAAAGCCTATTCGCTTGCACGGCCTGCGCCATTCCCATGCGTCCCTGTTGATCGAGCTTGGTTTCTCCGTCCTGCTGATCTCGGAGCGTCTGGGGCATGAGAACGTTTCTACCACGCTCAACATTTACGCGCACCTGTTCCCGTCAAAGCAAAGCGAGGTTGCGGAAAAACTTGACCTTTTGCAGACGAAATAACGCCATTTATTACCAAAATCTTACCACGGAGCAGAGAAAAACCCCGGAAACGCCTATAAATAAAGCTTTTCCGGGGTTCTCTATAGAAATCTTAAGAATTTCTGCATTTTTGTATAATTTTATAACTTTCAAAATTTGAATTTTAGAAAACGGTATGTTAGAATGAAGTGTACTGTTTGCAAAAGAACAGCAGAGATGCCCCCAATGACAGGGGGCGTGGACTGAAATAACAAACGAGGAGGACCCACCTATGATTGCACTGATCGATTATGATGCCGGAAATATAAAAAGCGTGGAAAAAGCCTTTCAAAGCCTTGGAAAAGAGGTTGTACTGACCAGGGATCCAGACGTGTTAAAACGCGCAGATCACGTCGTTCTGCCGGGTGTCGGCAGCTTTGGAGATGCGATGGAAAATCTGAACCGCTATCATCTGGTACCGGTTATTCATGAAATCGTAGAAAAAGGGACTCCGTTTCTTGGAATCTGCCTCGGACTTCAGATCCTGTTTGAACGCAGCGAAGAGAGCCCGGGCGTTGCAGGCCTTGGCCTGTTAAAAGGAGAAATTCTCCGGATTCCGGACAAAGAGGGCTTAAAGATTCCGCACATGGGCTGGAATTCCATCCATCTGCAGAACGGTGGACGCTTATTCAAAGGCATCCCGCAGAAATCGTATGTTTACTTTGTCCACTCCTACTATCTGAAAGCAGAAGAGGAGGAAATTGTAAAAGCAACGACAGAGTACAGTACACACATCCATGCATCTGTGGAAAAAGGAAATCTGTTCGCCTGCCAGTTCCACCCGGAAAAGAGCTCAGATCTTGGGCTTGCCATTCTGAAAAACTTTGCGGAAATTGGAGAGGAGGACTGACGGATGTTTACAAAACGAATTATCCCATGCCTGGATGTAAAAAACGGAAGAGTCGTAAAAGGTGTTAATTTCGTCGATTTAAAAGATGCCGGCGACCCGGTGGAGATCGCAAAAGCGTACGACAAGGCAGGAGCCGATGAGGTTGTTTTTCTTGATATCACGGCCTCCTCCGATCAGAGAGGAACTGTTGTTGATATGGTGCGCAAAGTAGCAGCAAACGTTTTTTATCCCGTTCACCGTCGGCGGCGGAATCCGTACCGTGGATGATTTCAAGATGCTGCTCCGCGAAGGAGCCGATAAAATCTCGATCAACTCCTCTGCCATCAACAATCCGCAGCTCATCCACGACGCGGCACAGAAATTCGGCAGCCAGTGCGTGGTCGTTGCGATCGACGCCAAGAAAAGAGCGGACGGAAGCGGCTGGAATATCTATAAAAACGGCGGCCGCATCGATGTCGGCATCGATGCCGTTGCGTGGGCAAAAAAGCAGAAAGCTTGGCGCCGGAGAAATCCTGCTCACCAGCATGGACTGCGACGGAACAAAGGCGGGATACGATATCGAGCTGACAAGAACGATCGCAGAGAGCGTCGG
>ENA-OQMZ01000413-OQMZ01000413.1-human-gut-metagenome-genome-assembly--contig:-NODE-413-length-18411-cov-3.911015_pt1 | contig 18411 bp, 18 predicted proteins | sample MGYA00242621_ERZ504862 | MGnify/ENA primary metagenome ERZ504862 (study PRJEB26092, sample SAMD00036393) | human gut metagenome | host: Homo sapiens | study: EMG produced TPA metagenomics assembly of... | reverse complement strand
GACTTCTCAGGCGTGGAGCGCGTAAGCTCGGAGAAGTCCGAGACGGACGCGTTACGGCGGCCTGCAGTCGTCGGCTTATAAACGCGGATAGCCATAATCTAGTTCTTCCTTTAACTTTTCTCGGCTAACCTTCAGTTACCAAAGATGTCGATCGTCTGGCCCTCGGCGACGGTCACGATCGCACGCTTCTGGGAAGCGCGCTGGCCGAAACCGGTGCGAGTGCGCTGCTTCTTGCCAGCGCGGTTGAGGGTGTTGACGTTCGTCACCTTGACCTTGAAGATCTCTTCGATTGCCTGCTTGATCTGCACCTTGTTCGCATCCGGAGCCACCACGAAGGTGTACTGGCCACGGTCGGAAGCGGCGTAGCTCTTCTCGGAGACGACGGGCTTAAGAATCACGTCGTGAGCGGGCTTGTGAATAGCGACCATCTAAATCAGGCCTCCTTCGGCTCGGTCTTGGCAGCCACGAAAGCCTCGAAGGCTTCCTTGGTGAAGACCACGTACTGCGAGGTAATCACGTCGTACGTGTTGAGCTGATCGACGAAAATCGGGTGAACGGTCGGGATGTTGCGCACGGAGAGCCACTCGTTGATGTTGTCGCGAGTGAAGACGACCGTGGTGAACTTGTCCGCGGTGATCGGGGCCAGAGCGGCGACAGCGCCTTGGTGGACGGCTCGGTGATACCGAACTCCACCACGGCAACGCGACCGGCGTTGGCGCGATCGGACAGGGCGTAGCGCAGAGCTGCGGCCTTCATCTTCTTGGGGGTGCGCTGAGAGTAGTCACGCGGCTGCGGGCCGAACACGGTGCCGCCGTGGTACCACTGCGGTGCACGGATGGAGCCCTGACGAGCACGACCGGTGCCTTCTGCTTCCACGGCTTCTTGCCGCCGCCGGAAACCATGCCACGAGTCTTGGTGGCGTGGGTGCCTGACGAGCAGCAGCGAGCTGAGCGGTGACAACCTGGTGGATCAGCGGGATGTGAGCCTGGACATCCTCGGCGGAAACGCCGAAGAGAGCCTCAGGAGCTTCAACGGTGCCGGTGGCCTGGCCCTTGGCGTCGGTGACGTTCAGAGTAACGTTTGCCATGGTTTATCAGGCTCCCTTCACAGCCGAGCGGACGAGAACGATGCCGCCCTTGGGGCCAGGAATGGCGCCCTTGATGGCGAGGATGCCGTTCTCGACATCAGCGGAGACGACGGTCAGGTTCTGGGTAGTGGCGGTCACATGACCCATGCGGCCGGCCATACGCTTGCCCTTGAGAATACGGCTCGGAGTGGCGCATGCGCCCACAGAACCGGGACGGCGCTCGTTCTTGTGAGAACCGTGAGTACGGCGGTAGGACTTGAAGCCCCAACGCTTGATGGTACCGGCGAAGCCTTACCCTTGGTGGTGCCGGTCACGTCGACCTCAGCACCCTCTTCGAACAGATCAGCGGCCAGTTCCTGGCCAGCCTCGAACTGATCGACGTCGTCGGTGCGCACCTCGACGAGGTGGCGACGCGGGGTGACACCGGCCTTGGCAAAGTGGCCAGCCAGCGGCTTGGTCACCTTGGTGGGATCGATGGCGCCGTAGCCGAGCTGGACAGCCTTGTAGCCGTCAGATTCCTCGGTCTTCACGGCGGTCACCACGTTGGTGGACACGTCGACAAGAGTGACGGGCACGAAGAAGCCGTTCTCGTCCCACACCTGGGACATGCCGAGCTTCTTGCCCAGCAGAGCCTTGCGATTAGACATAATGCTTCCTCCTCCCTTACAGCTTGATTTCGATGTTGACGTCCGCAGGCAGATCGATGTGCATCAGGGAGTCCACGGCCTTGGGGGTCGGGTCCACGATGTCGATGAGGCGCTTGTGAGTGCGCATCTCGAAGTGCTCGCGAGAATCCTTGTACTTATGAGGAGAACGGATAACACAGAAGACGTTCTTCTCGGTCGGCAGCGGAACGGGGCCAACAACAGTTGCGCCCGCGTTCGTCACCGTTTCGACGATCTTCTTCGCCGATTGGTCGATGACCTCGTGGTCATAGGACTTAAGCCTGATGCGGATTTTCTGTCCCGCCATTGCCGTCCGCCCTTTCTAGCGATGTTCGTTGTACTGTTTACCAACCTGCTTCTAGGGCACCGGCGCGCATGGCCTCCCTTGGACATACGTCCTCTGGCGGTCATCCGACATCAGTGCGCGGTTTCCGGCTGTCACTTCACTTGAAGTGGCTCCCGGCCCGCGCTCGCTTTTTTAATTCCAATTTGCGAGCCCAAATCAGGCAACTTGTTTATTCAAGCATTGAGGTGGGACAGTGGAGTTCGCGCGTGTCGCGCTCATGCCGTTCGTATTACCTCGCGGCATAGCCGCTCGGCGTCTGTTCGATTGTCGCAATGCAGGTCTCACATCTTTCTTATTGAGAACCATTCGCTGCGATATCATGACAGATATGACTTCCCGCCGCAAGACTCTTAAACGCGATTGGTTCGACAACCAACCTGGCGCATGGGTAATGGTTATGCTGCCCGCTGTGGCTGGCTTCTTTATCGGCGGGCCTAATCTTGATACGCTTTGGCTATTGGCGACGTGGGCCGTGTGCTATTGCGTGCAGTTCAGCGCCGCGCACTGGTTCAAAGCACACTTTTCACGCCGTTATCTGCCGCCGATGCTCACTTATGCCGTAGCGCTCATCGTCATCGGCTTGCCATTCCTGATTACGCATACCGGCATACTGCGTTGGGCTCCCTTATATATAGTGCTGGTTGCGCTGTCGATGCTGTCCTCGTGGCTGAGGAAGGAGCGCTCGCTGTGGGGCAATGCCGTGTCGGTGATTGCCGCGTCGGCCATGGCCACGGTGATCGCGTCGTTTGGCAGCACTGTTGAGACGGCATGTGTTATGCCCATCAACGCAGCACATGCCTCGTGCGCAGCCGCTGATGTCACCGCCGCACGCGCCGCGATTCGGAATATGCCAGATTTGAGCCAGATATTCGACCTTCACGCCTGGTGGCCCGCGGGTTCATTGCCCGTGAGCGGGCTGATTGCCACCGTGCTGTTTGCGCTGACGCAGTATGGGTCGTTTTGGTGGTCAAAACCATGATCCGGGAACGCGGGAAGTGTTCATACGTGGCGGCTTCGTGGGTATGGCATGTGGCGCTATTGCTGCTAGCCGCCGTGCCGTCTGGACGCAGTCCGTATCTGATTGCGATGACTGTGCTGCTGTTGGCCCGCGCCGTTGCGTTGCCGGTGGTTACACGGCGCACAACCTTGAAGCCCGTGGTGACCGGCATTACCGAGCGTTTGCCAGCTTTATTGCTTTTGGCTGCATTATTGCGGCGATTTAGCGACGCTTCAGCGATTCCATGGGGAGGTAATTACCTCATGGGGCGGTAATTGGCCCATGGGGCGGACGGTAAAATTTTACTTCCGCAGAATAGAGCCGTTTTCGTACACCGCCCATGGGGGTTTTCACCGCCCCATGGGCAAGTTACCGCCCATGAGTGGGTTACCGCCCCATGGAGGTACCTGCTGGCTGAGGGAGCGCCACATATGCAAAGGAGCCCGGCCCCTGTAATGGGGTCGGGCTCCTTGTGTCGCGCTATGCAGACACTAAGCTGCAACACCGCGTTGGTGGCTACTGATGGTGCCACCAACCACAAACCGCCTGCAATCAACGCTCGGAGGCTTCCTCAGTAGCGGCCTCACCCTCGCGCTCGATGCGCAGCTTGTGGCCTTCCGCCTGGGAGACACCGTAGTAAGCACCGACGGCGATGTCCTTCATGTCGTTGATCAGCGGGATGCGCGGGTTGGCCGGGGTGCACTGGTCCTCGTAGGCGCGCATGCCGATCTGATCGAGCACGGACCAGAAGTAGTCCTCGTCCACACCGCAATCCTGGAAGCTCTTGTTCATGCCGAGCTTGTTGTCACGGTAGTCCTCGACGGCCTTCGCCAGGTTCTCCACGGCTTCGGCCGGGGTCTTGCCGGTGTCGATGCCGAGGTTGCGGGCGATATCCTGGTAGCGTTCCGGGGCGATGTACTTGTTGTACTTCGGCCAAGAAGTGGGCTCCTCAGGAATCTGGCCGTTGTAACGAATCACGTACGGCAGCAGGATGGAGTTGGTACGGCCGTGGGCGATGTGGCACAGGGCACCGATGGTGTGGGCCATGCCGTGGCACATGCCGAGGAACGCGGAGCCGAATGCCATGCCGGCCATGGTGGCGGCGTTGTGCATCTTCTCCTGAGCGTTGGTCTTGGCCAGGCCGGGCTCGCCATTGACGGACTCAGCCAGGTTGTCCCAGATGAGCTTGGCCGCGTGCAGGGCCATGCCGTCGGTGAAGTCGTTCGCGTACACGGACACGTAGGCTTCCATCGAGTGGGTCAGGGCGTCGAAGCCGGCGTCGGAGGCCAGCTTGCGCGGCTGGGTGCGAGCCAGCACCGGGTCCACGATGGCCACGGACGGGGTCAGCGCGTAGTCGGTGATCGGGTACTTGTAGCCGGTCTTGTGATCGGTGATCACGGCGAACGGGGTGACCTCGGAACCGGTGCCGGAGGAGGTCGGGATGCACACCAGCTTGGCCTTCTTGCCCAGCGGCGGGATCTTGAAGCACGCTTACGGATATCGAAGAACTTCTCGCGCACGTCGGAGAAGGCGATTTCCGGGTGCTCGTAGAGCAGCCACATAATCTTGGAGGCATCCATCGGGGAGCCGCCGCCAACCGCGATGATCGTGTCCGGCTCGAACTCCTCGCGCATCATCTCAGCGCCCTTTTCGACGGTCTCGACGGAGGGCTCCGGCTCGACGTAGTCGATGATGCGGAAGGTCACACGGTTAGAGCGGGCGCGCAGCTGGTCGATGATCTTGTCGACAATGCCGAGCTGCTCCATGACCTTATCGCACACGATGACGGCCTTCTCGATGCCGTACATGTCGCGCAGGTACTTGATGGCGTTCGGCTCGAAGTAGGTCTTGGCCGGGATCTTGAACCACTGCATGTTGTTGTTCCTCCGAGCAATGCGCTTGATGTTAACGAGATTCACGGCCTGCACGTTGCCGGACACCGAGTTGCCGCCGTAGGAGCCGCAGCCCAGGGTCAGCGACGGGGCGATGGCGTTGTAGATGTCGCCGATGCCGCCGAGGGAGGAAGGCTGGTTCCAGATGATGCGGCAGGCGTGCATACGGACGCCGTACTCACGCACGAGCTCCTGGTTGTTGGTGTGGATGGCGGCGGTGTGGCCGGCACCCAGCTTGAGCATCTTCTCGCACATCTCGAAGGCCTGCTCCTTGTTGTCGGCCTTGAGCACGGCCTGCACCGGAGCGAGCTTCTCGTGGGTCAGAGGCTCGTCGTCGGAGACTTCCTTGCACTCGGCGGCCAGAATGGTGGCGTCGGACGGAATCTCGAAGCCAGCAGCCTTGGCGATGAACTGCGGGGACTTGCCTGGCACCGCGGAGTTCAGCACGGGCTTGACGCCGGAACCGGCAGTGCAGCCGAACATGTACTGTTCCAGCTTGGCCTTCTCTTCGGCGTTGACGAAGTAGGCCTTACGGACCTTGAGCTCCTTGATGAGCTGGTCGTAGACGTCCTTGTGGGCGATGATGGCCTGCTCGGTGGCGCAGATCATGCCGTAATCGAAGTGCTTGGAGAGCACCAGATCGTTGGCGGCGCGCACGATGTCAACATCGGTGTCAACGTAGGCCGGGGCGTTGCCGGCACCCACGCCGAGGGCGGGCTTGCCGGAGGAGTAAGCGGCCTTGACCATGCCCGGACCACCGGTGGCGAGGATCGTGGCCACGCCCGGATGCTTCATCAGGGCGCTGTGGCCTGGATGGACGGGTGCTCGATCCACTGGATACAGTTCTCGGGAGCACCGGCTTCGATGGCGGCGTCGCGCACAATCTTGGCGGCCTCGACGGAGCACTTCTGCGCGCCGGGGTGGAAGCCGAAGACGATCGGGCAACGGGTCTTCAGGGCGATGAGGGACTTGAAGATGGCGGTGGAGGTCGGGTTGGTGACCGGGGTGACGCCGGCGACCACGCCGACGGGCTCGGCGACCTCATCGATGCCCATCACATCGTCTTCGCGGATGATGCCCACGGTCTTCTGGCCGGCCAGATAGTTGGTGACGTGCTCGCAGGCGAAGATGTTCTTGGTGGCCTTGTCTTCCACGAGACCACGGCCGGTCTCGTCGACGGCCATCTTGGCGAGAACGAGGTGCTTGTTCAGAGCGGCGATGGATGCCTTGGCGACGATACGATCAACCTGCTTCTGGTCGAGGTTCTCGAATTCGTCGAGAGCCTTCTTGGCGCGGGCAACCAGCGCGTCAACCTCGGCCTCAGCTGCGGCCTGCTTCTCTTCTGGGGTCGGCTTGGTAGCTTCGACCTTCTTCTTTGCTTCTGCCACTTGGGGTCCTCCTCGATCTTCTTGGGGTATATGGCAAAGTTCTGGGCCATCGCCTCGTCACCTCAGTTGCACCAGCGGGATACCGCCTCAGTAACCGAAAATGACCGGTGATGCGTTGTCACATTGCACATGTGACCTGAGCCACAATATACCGAACGGTTCGGCACGATGCACACGCACAAAATCGACGGCGTTTCACGTGCGATATTGAACAGTTTTTGTTAAGAGTTGTGCGAAATATCGAACAAATTCTCACTTTATTCGGCGATTTGGTACTTTTTGTTCACTTTTTACCGAAAATCACATGCCTGCAAACAACGCAATCCGACAACTTTTTTAAATCAAGTTTCCAAAAGTACTCATTTTCTCCACATTTCTAGAAAATTGGTTTAAAAAAGTACCCAAATCGCCTACAAATATACGATTTTTGTCTCACAATCTCCGCGTCGAGGCACATGAAAGCCACTTTCATAAAGTATACTTGCATATATCTCATCGCACAAAGGGGCAAATATGAGGGCAATGCCATCAACTGCAGTGAAAGCGCACAACCGCAGTGCCATGACCCAGTATCTGTATGGCCATAGCCATGTCACCAAGCAGGAACTGGAACGCGAGCTCGGCCTCAGCCTGCCCACCATCACCCAAAATCTGCGCGCCCTAGAAGATGGCGGACTCATCCGCAAAGGCGAACTGCAGGATTCCACCGGCGGGCGCAAGGCGCAAAATTATGAGTTCAATCCCGATCATCGCACTGCCATCGGGGTAGTGATGCGGTCCAACGAACTGCGCCTGTGCGCGATTAACCTGTACGGCAACGTCATCGAAAAACGCAACGATGCCCTGCCTTACCGCAACACCAACGTTTACTACCAGCGTATCGGCGGCATCATCAACAACTTCGCCGCCGACGTCGAAAAGAAGCACGGCAAGGTGCTCGGCGTCTCGTTCGCCATCCAAGGCATCCTCTCCCCTGACGCCACCACCATCACCTTCGGCACCATTATGGGCAACACTGGGCTCACGCTCGAAACCATCAGCCAATCGGTCCATTACCCGTGCATGATGATCCACGATTCCGATGCCTCAGCCATGGCCGAACTCTGGTTCGACTCCACGCTCACCGATGCGGTGTGTGTCTATCTGGAGCGACGCCCAGGCGGCGCGGTGATTGTGGGAGGCAAGCTGTATCAGGGCCCGAACCAGTGCAATGGCGCATCGAACATATGACGCTGGTACCGGGCGGTCGCGAATGCTACTGCGGCCAGCGCGGCTGCATGGACACCTACTGCTCGCCGGAGACCTTGCCCGAGGATTACGAAAGTATTCCCGGCTTCTTCAGCGTGCTTGAGCAGGGCGAACGGCATCATCGCGAGCGCATGGATGAGTGGCTGGATTACGTGGCGCAGGCCATCGTCAACGCGCGATCCATCATCGCGGGCGACGTGATTGTCGGCGGTGAAGCAGCCCAGCATCTTGAAGACAGCGACATCGAGGATCTGAAGGCGCGCGTCATCGCACGCAGCCCGTTCGGCACCGACCATTTCAATCTGCGCAAGAGCTACTGCGCCGAAGACCAGAACATCATCGGTGCCGCATTGCGATTCGCCGAGAATTATCTCGACGATATCTGTGGTGCTGCGGTACGCGGCTGATTTCCGCCTAGGCGGCAGCGGTTTCGGGACTCATGGAGACAGTCATAGAACACCAATCACGGCAAACCGGATGTCACCAGCCATGGCCAGGCATACGGCCACCGCAAGCACGACCATTACCGCAGTCACTACCGGCCATACCGAATTATCATTCATTGCTGCCTCCTTGGAGCCGATGCACTTTATGCGCATCTAACCACTTCGTTGTATTTTCAAGCCTAAACGGCAGCATTGGCCCTATCTGATACCAAGAAACCCACTTATGGTACTTTCTTGCACGGATCCGTGACACCGCCCAGACCGGGGCGGCAATCAATGTTCTCGGCGATATTGAGATGGAGTCATACCGGTTTCTTCCAGAAACGACGATTGAAATTCGAGGCATTCGTATATCCGCTCAACTGTTGAATCTTGGCAATGGGCATGTTTGTGCAAGTCAGCAAACGACAAGCACGCCCCACTCGAAGCCGTCGAACAAAATCAGCAAAACCGATGCCGGCAACTCGCTTGAAGAAGCGAGAAAAGGTGGATACGCTCATCGCCGCCGCATCAGCGGCACCTTGCAAGCTGACCTCATCCAGATGTGTGGAAATATAGGTGATGGCGGCGTTGATCCCATCCTCCGCGCCAACCGCAATCTCTGGATTGTATTCCGGCGTTACCACGGTCTGGCTTTCCTGCGCTGATGCCTGCTCGAATACCGTCAGAATAGCAATAAGGTCGGCAACCCGTCTAACTGGACTATGTTCTCCCATGGCCACTAATAGCTCGCCGGCCTCACGTGCCGAATCACCGAACAGCACAAGTGCATGCTGCGAACGGCGCAATACCGTCTCGAAACCGGAAGTCTCGGGAAAAGCGGCGGTCAATAGTCGCATAGTCTGCGGACGTATATGGCATAACACATCACGATGAGAGAGCCGTTCTCCAGGAATGATATCCGACAACCAATTATGAGGCAGATTGGATCCGATCATCGCCACATGCCCCGGCACGAATGGCATGAGTCCATCCCCCGCCATGAGTTGTCCACTTCCCTCACGGATAAGATGAATTTCGATTTGTGGATGATAATGCCATTTGGCCAGAGAGCTCGGATACCGTGGCTTGACCAACGTATGGCCGCATCCCCATCGGGCACAATCACTTCCAGCGAGCCCGCATCCGAATGAGGAATCGCAGTCAAGTTTCGCGCATCCATCGCAGACCTCCTTGTCAACGTTGCGCAGTACAGCTCGCCATATTTCGTACTTTACCGATGGAACAACTACGGCGAGATGATTGCCCCGCCGGAATCCTACGGATATGGCACATAAGTGCAGGCGGAAAAAGGGAAACGCCAACATATGCCGCAGGATTTCATCGGGCAATCATCTCGTCATCAACACGTCACAGATTAGTCTCGATTGACCGTAATCTGCAATTTGATATCGCCCGGACGACCCTCATCCATACGGTCGAAGGCAGCCTTGGCGTCCTTCATGGCAAACGTGTCAGTGATGAACGGCTTCAGGTTAAGTCGGCCGCTATCGACCAAATCGATGGCTTTCTGGTACACATTGGCGTAACGGAAGATGTTCTCAATACGCACTTCGGTGGCCTGCAGCTCGGTCACGTCAATCGGTACCGGGTTGACCGGAATACCGACGAGCACCGCGCAACCGCCCGGGGCAATCAGCTTCCAGAACGTCTCATAAGCTTTCGGCGCGCCGGAACACTCGAATGCCACATCAGCGCCCCACCCAGCGGTCTCTTCGCGTACACGTTCAACCAAGTCCTCCGTCGTCAAATCCACGGGGATAACGCCCGGAATCTGGCCGATAATACCCAGCTTGATGGAAGACACATCCGAAACAAGCACCTTGGAAGCGCCACCGGCGAGCGCAGCAGAGGCAGTGAGCATACCCACTGTGCCCGAGCCGGTCACCACGCACACATCGCCGGGCTTGATGCGCGCCTTGGTGGCAGCCCACATGCCCACGGCGGTCGGCTCAAGCAACGCACCTTCGCCAAAGCTCATGGAATCAGGCAGATGGTAGGTGAATGCGGCCGGGTGAATGACCTCCTCACACAGGCAACCGTCAATCGGCGGAGTAGCGAAGAAACGCACAGCCGGATCGACGTTGTACATGCCCAGTCGGCTGGCCCGCGAAGTCATATCCGGAATGCCTGGCTCGAGGGCGACTCGGTCACCGGGCTTGAAATCAGTGACGCCGGGGCCGACCTCCAACACGGTGCCCGCTGCCTCATGGCCGAGAATCATTGGCTGCTCAACAACATACTTGCCAACACGACCGTGCGTGTAGTAATGCAAATCAGAACCGCATACGCCCACGGTGTGGGGTGCGATACGCAGCTCACCGGGGCCGGGATCCTTGACGTCCGGAACCTCACGCACATTGATGACGCCCTGCTCTTCGAGAACAACTGCTTTCATGGTATTTCTCCTTATATTGGTTGAATTTATTTTTTTGAGGGTCTTGTATTGTTGGTTTTTGACGAGAACAGTCAGCGAGCACCGCTCAGTTCGCCGCCACTTTGCGGGTGATGCCCGGCTGCTCGGGGCGAATCCAGAATGAGATGACCGAGCCAGAGATGTAGCAAATGGCATATGCCCAGCACACTCCGGCAAAACCTACGGTATTGAGCAGTACCGTGGCGATGAACGGACCACAGAATGTGGTCAGGCCTGAAGCGAGGTTATGTGCGGAAACCGCAGCGCCCTTGTGCTCAGGTTCCAGAGCAGGGAATACTGCGCCCATCGGTACGAAAGCGGAAATACCCATGCCGAGCACCACGGCGCACACATACATAAATGGCAGGTTGTGCCCAAACAGCTGCGGCACATAGTACATGGCGAGAGTACCGAGCGCGGAGAGCCAGCAGCCCCACCAGCGCATCTGGCTCATCCAGCCGAAGCAATCGCCCATACGGCCCCAGAACACATTGCCGAATACGGTGACGACGAACAGCAGACCCCAGATGGTGGACCATTCGGTGACCTGGTACCAAGCTCCGCCGCCGTTTGTATGCGTGGCGAGATACAGCGGCATAATGACCGGAAAACCGTACAAAGTGAGATTGCAAATCACACGCAATACGGCAGCAAGCGCAATCTGGTGGTTGTCTTTGAGAATGGTCACGCCGCGAGAGAGTTCACGAAGCTTATCCGAAGAGCTCATCGTGTCAAGATTGGCGTTACGGGTTTTCGGCACAAAACACAGACAGATAATCATGCCGACAATCGAGAACGGCAGTGACACCCACAGCGAATAGTATTCACCAATCACCGGCGTGATGAACGCCGGCAGATAGGCGCCAAACACACCGATGCCAAAGGAATAGGAAGTCCAGAACCAGCCCATGGCCGATGCCAGTTTGCCGGGATCCACAGTTTGCGCAAGCAACACTACGAAGCTGTAGATAAATAGCGGATAGCCCATGCCTCGCAACATATACGACGCCAGCATCAGCGGATAACTGTGGCTAGGCAATGCCACACCGATGAATACCAGATGCAGCACGATCCAAGAACCCGCGCCAATAAGCATGATGCGCTTGGCTCCGAACAGTTCGGCCAGCACGCCCGAGGACCAGCCGGCGAGCGCCGCGACCAATCCGTACATCGTAAACAGCAGTGATGCCTGCGACGAGCTGAATCCCTGATCGACAACATACTTGGACAAAAAGGTCAGTTCAAACCCATCGCCTGTCATGAACACTGCGATCGCCAAGAATCCCGGCAGTAGTTTTCGCGCCAGTCCTTGTGCCATGACCGTCTCCTTTTACTACGCAACTTCGTTGTTTTCATCCGCCCAACTTTGGAGCGTTAATACAAGTTTCGCTGCGAAAATAGCAGTGTTTTGGCGCGAAAACAGTCAAGAATTGATACTTTCTTGCATGGATGTTGTTATGCCCAGCGTGCCGCTCATTGTTGTAACCCAGCACAATCATCAGGCACTAAAAAAACGACCGGCGCATGTGCACCGGTCGTTGAATGTTAGTTATCAGGCCAGCCCGTAATAAAGGCTGAGTATTATATTGCGGCCACTATCGACACGCATATTGCGCGCGAATCGGGCGCATCGGAGCCACTACTCCTCCACAATCTGGCAGAATTCGATGGTCTCGCCGTTGGGGCCGTAGATGTTGAAGTAGCGGATGCCATGCTTCCAGAAACTCGGGATGGACTGGATCTCGGTGTCCTTGAAGTCCACGCCGAGCGCCTTGGCGTTCTCGAAGGCGGCTTCGATGTCCGGGGTGTCGAAAGCCCAGTGGTTGATGGCGCCGGTGGTCATCGGGGCGGGGTCGCCTTCCCAGGTTTCAATGGTCAGGTGGCCGTAGCGCAGGAAGGCGCAACGGTTCTCGCCATTCATGAACAGTCCGGCGAGCTCAAAGCCCATAACCTCGCGGTAGAACTTGATGGTCTCATCCAGGTCTTTGGCAATCATGCCGGAATGCTGGAGGTCGGTAGTGAACGCGGTCATTGGCTTAGCCATGTGATTCTCCTTTGAATGTGGTGGTTGGATAAAGGTTAAGGATAGTCGGACAAGGTATGCGGCGCGGCAGAACCATGCCGCACTCCTAGTCAATTCTCGATACTTTCTTGCTGACGCAACATGATGTTGCGATCAGTTCGCAGTGGCAACCATTTCGGCGGCCACGGTTACTTCGGGCAGCTAAACGTGCACGGATGCGCTGTCGGTAGGTTCCGAGGACTCGGAGGACTCTGCGGATGCAACCTTTGCGCCTTTGATGCGGTGGCCTTTGGCGTCGAAGCCGGGCTGCTGCGGGCGGATGAACAAGGTAAGCACGAAGGCGAGCACGTATAGGCCGGCGTATGTCCAGCACACACCTTCATAGCCCACAATTGGCAGCAAAATGGTGGCGATGCCAGGGCCGGCGAACGTGGTCAGACCGGCGGCGAGGTTGTATGCGGACAGCGCCGCGCCCTGCTTGCCGCCCGCGTACAGGGTCATGATGGTGGGCAGCGACGAGAACGCGCAGGTGCCGATGCCGACGATGACCGAAGCGACGATCATCATAATGGCATTCGCGCCGAACCACTGCGGAATGTAGTAGAACGCCACCGAGCCGACCGCGAGCACCGCGCAGCCGAACCAGCGCATCGGCCATACCCAGCCGAAGCGGTCCATGAACCAGCCCCAGAACGTGTTGAAAATCAGCGTGATCACGAACACGAAGCCCCAGATACGCATCCATTCCTCGGTTTTGAAGATGTTGATGCCGCCATTGTGGGTGGTGCACAGGTACAACGGCATGATGACCGGGAACCCGTAGAGCAGCAGGTTATTGATGATGCGGATGATCGCGCAGATGAGCACCTTGCGATTGGTGACCAGGATGGTGGCACCCTCGGCCAGCTCGGCGAGCTGTTCCTTGCGGCTCAGTCCTTGCGATTTGACGATTTTGTTCTTTGGTACGAAGAAGAAGCACATGACGGTGCCGACGATGGAGAACGGCAGTGCGAACCAGAAGGTCTTGTATTCGCCGAACACCGGCATGATGAAGCTCGGCAGGTAAGCGCCAAACACGCCAATGCCCAGAGAGAAGCAGGTCCAGAAGAAGCCGGTGGCGGAGGCCAGGCGGGCGGGGCTGATGTATTGCGCCATCAGGACCACGAAGCTGTAGATGAACAGCGGGTAGCCGATGCCGCGCAAGGCGTACAGGCCCAGAATCAGCGAATACAGACCACTCGGGATGGCGACCCCGAGAAACAGCAGGTGGATGCCGATCCACCAGCAGGCACCGAACATCATGATGCGGCGGGCACCGAACATTCGGCGAGCACGCCGGCGCACCAGCCGCCGAGGGCCGCGAACAGGCCGTACACAGTGACCAGCAGGGAGGCCTGCGAGGACGAGAAGCCTTGGTCGACCATGAATTTGGAGAGGAAGGTGAGCTCGAATCCATCGCCCGTCATGAAGATGGCAACGGCGAGGAAGCCAAGCAGCAACACACGGGGAATACCGAATTTTTCAAAAAAGCGAATCATGGGTTGACTCCATTAACATCGTTGTCAGTAGAGGTGGTGCAGGGAAAAATGCGGCCGCCGGAAGAAAAAGGGAAAGCCGGCGGCCAAGCTATATTGGCGGCGAAAACCGTGAGACGAAACCTCTTCCTCCCGCTGGCAGGAGGTGGTGCGCAGCACCGGAGGGTGGTAATACACGCCGCCGGATGCCTCCCCTCAGCCGGCTCCGCCGCCAGCTCCCCTCAGGAGGGGAGCCTGCAAAGTGCCGAAACTACTCGCAGACCTTGACGACGGCCTTGGAGACGCCTGGATCTTGCCGTCGAGGAAGTCCTGGACTTCTTCGAGTCCCAGTTCGTGGCTGATGAGCGGTGCGACGTTCATCTTGCCGGATTCGAGCAGGCTGATGGCGTCTTTGAAGGTGAGCGGGTTGATGAAGGAGCCTGAATGGTCAGCTGCTTCTTATAGATATCGTAGGTGTTCATCTCGAAGTGCGCCTCCTGCGGGCCCACGCCGAACATGAGCACCTGCGCGCCCTTCTTGGCGGCGGCCACGGCCTGCGCTGGGTGGCCGGCAAACCCACGGCTCGATGATCACGTCATAGGATTCGGCAGGAATGGCCTCGCGCGTGGTGTTGTAGACGTTCGTGACGCCGAACAGCTCCTGGTTGCGCTTGAGCTTCTCATCGAAGATGCCGGCCAGGTCCACCTGATGCACGCCGTAGGCCTGCACGATCTGGGCGAAGAGCTGGCCCATGAAGCCGTCTCCGATGACCAGCGCTTTCTGGTAGGGGCGCAGCTTCAGCAGGTCCACGCCGTGCACGGCGCAGGAGATAGGTTCGATGGCGGCGGCGTCCTTCAGCGAGACGTTGTCCGGCAGTTTGTAGACTACGGTGGCCGGTGCGGTGAACTGTTCGGCCAGACCGCCGTCACGCGTGACGCCCACGGCGGAAAGATGGTCGCACAGTTCGGGGCGCTGGGTCAGGCAGTACTCGCACTGACCGCAGTAGATGTTCGGATCGACGGCCACGCGGTCGCCCACCTTGACACCAGTGACCTCGGAACCGATGGCGGCCACGACGCCGGAGTTCTCATGGCCGAGCACGATCGGCGGCACGGCGGCGGCCGAACCGGGGCGGCCGGCGTACAGGTCGTGATCGGTGCCACACACGCCGGCGTAGGCGGTGTTGATCAGTACTTCGTTGGGCTGGATTTCAGGAGTGGGCAGGTCCTGGATTTCGAATTCCTTGACGCCGGTGAGCACAAGAGCCTTCATGATGGTCCTTTCTACGGTGAAAGCGCGCCACTGCGATGAGCAAGGTTGGGCCGGGTGACCGGGTGGCTGGGTAACCAGGTGACCGGCCGGCAGGCCTATCTGCATGGCGATTGGTCGCGTATTGGTTTCGTTCATCTCGCTGTCTTTGCGAGGTGTTGATGAACAGCATAACTTCTTTATCCCAGTTTTGCAAATTATTTTTATAAAACTTACTTTCATTCGGCGTTGTTGCCTTGGAAATCAAGGGCTTCCACCAAAAGTAACAACACGTCTACAATGGAGTTATGAGAAATCCACCGTTGCATCGTTACGCCACTCGCCCAGGGCTGTACTTCACTGACGACGGTGGTGCTGACGTCGTTGTTCGTTCCGAAACCGCCGATCAGGTTTGGCTGTGTGTACTGGAGCCCATTGATGAGCCCAGCGCTTTCTTCCAAGACGCCATCCGCCTGTTCGAGGACCCGAATATCTCCTTTATCCAGCAGATTCATGAGTTCCCGGTGTGCACGCGCATCATCGAACATTTGTATCTGCGCGAGACCCTGTTTCGCATGACCGGGCCGAACTACGGCCTGTGGTACGTGCACCTGCCCAAAGCATGGGACGGCATGCGCTATGGCTACCGCGTGGACGGCGCATGGGACCCGAAACATGGCGTGCGCTTCAATCCATACAAATTCCTGCTTGACCCGTATGGCAAGGGCATCGACGGCTCCATGGAGCTCACCCCCGCCGCCTTCTCCTATGAATGCGATGTCGTGGACCGCAAGGTAATCGGCTCGGCATACGGTGCCATGAGCACCGTAGACTCGCTCGGCCATATGCCGGTGTCCGTGGCCATCGACGATCGCGATACCCATAAGCATGAGGGCGACCCGCAGCACCCGCATGTGCCGTGGCGCAAAACCGTCATCTATGAGATGCACGTCAAAGGCTTCACCGCCAACGCACCGTGGCTGCCCGAATCATTGCGCGGCACGTACGCCGGACTCGCACACCCCACCACGCTCGCCTATCTGCAGGGTCTAGGCATCACATCCATCGAACTGCTGCCGATTATGGCCAAGCAGGACGAGCTCTTCCTGCAAGAACACGGCCGCAAGAACTACTGGGGCTACTCCACCCTCAGCTACTTCGCCCCCGAACCCTCCTACGCCACTAAAGCCGCCCAGGAGAAGGGCGCGGCCGCCGTGCGCCAAGAAGTCATAGACATGGTGCGCGCACTGCACGAGGCCGGCTTCGAAGTCATCATGGACGTGGTCTACAACCACACATGCGAAGGCGGCGTCGAAGGCCCGACGGTCTGCTGGCGCGGCCTCGACGACCTGGCCTACTATCGCCATCAAAAATCCAATACCGGTCGACTCGAAGACACCACCGGCTGCGGCAATACGCTGGACTTCACCAACACGCATGTGGTCACCTTTGCCATCGACTCATTACGATACTGGGCCAAGCGTATCGGCATAGACGGTTTCCGCTTCGACCTTGGCGTCACGCTGGCCCGCCTGGAAGGCGAATTCACCCATCATCACCCGTTCCTCTACGCCCTGCGTTCCGATCTGCTGCTGGGCAACCTGAAGCTCATTATGGAGCCGTGGGATCTGGGCAACCTCGGCTGGCGCACCGGCCAATTCTCCGTGCCGTTCGCCGAATGGAATGACCGCTTCCGCGACACGGCCCGCACCTTCTGGCTTGAGGATGTGGACGGCGGCTCCGATTTCGGGCGTATCAGTTTGCAGGAGATGTCCACGCGACTCTGCGGCTCGGCCGATCTGTTCGCCACCGAACCAGGGCGTGGCGCTCCGGCCTCCATCAATTTCGTGTCCTGCCACGACGGTTTCACGCTGACGGACCTCACCAGATACCGCTCCAAGCACAATGAAGCCAACGGCGAAAACAATAATGATGGCTCGTCGGTGAACCATTCCGCCAATTTCGGCGTCGAAGGCGTCACCGATGATCCAGACGTCATTGCGGCACGCGAACAGGCGGCCATGAACATGATCGGCATGCTGCTGCTCTCGCTGGGTACGCCGATGATGCTCGCCGGCGACGAATTCCGCAACACGCAGGACGGCAACAACAACGCCTACTGCCAAGACAACGACATCACGTGGCTGAAGTGGGATTGGATGTATTCCACCAACAAGACGCGCGAAATGCGCCGCTTGGAAACCGTGTCTCGACTGGTGACGCTGCGTAAATCACTGGACCTGTATCACCACGAGGATTTCTTCACCCGACTGACCCAGATCGGCCTACTCAAGCCTCAAGCCGCGTGCAGTGGTTCCTGCCCGACGGCACCACGCCGATGGAGCGTGACTGGTTCGATCTGGGCGTACGTAGCTTCACCATGCGATTGCTGTCCAACAGTGAGGTGGACGTGTGCATTGTGGTCAACGGCACCGCTGACGACCGCACATTCCGCCTGCCGCCAGACACTCACTGGACGCCTAAATGGTGCTCGGCCGAAATCAACGGCCGTCGAGCCGGGCATGGCACTCAGGTCGAGGAATGCGATTTGAACGGTGACACCACCGTCTGGACGCAGCATGTACCGGACGCCAGCGAGACAGTACTCAAGATGGTCGAAGAAGTGGCCATGCAGCGTACGGAATCCTCGACTGAGAATGAAGCGGATACCATCAAATTCGCGATGCCAGTAACAGATCACGCCGCAAACGGCACCTCGTCCGCGCCTCGGGATGAGGTATCAGCTGATATGCCCGATGCCCCTGTGGATGATACACCGGACACTCCCGTCGACGACAATGTCTGGACCATGCCGGCGCTGAGCATCACGCTGATGAAGCAGGTGTGAGTCACACTCAAGACAGCGCGACACAAACACAAAGGCTCTCCGTCGGAATTCCGCGGAGAGCCTTTGTATGCTCGGTACAGGACAAGCGAAATTAACGCTTGGAGAACTGCGGGGCGCGACGTGCCTTGTGCAGACCAGCCTTCTTGCGTTCCACGACGCGGGCGTCGCGGGTCAGGAAGCCAGCCTTCTTCAGGCGGCGCCGGTTGGCATCACGATCGATGGCGTTCACGAGCGCGGCAAGCGCCGAGGCGGATGGCGCCGGCCTGGCCGGTGGTGCCGCCGCCGTCAACGAG
>ENA-OQMZ01000412-OQMZ01000412.1-human-gut-metagenome-genome-assembly--contig:-NODE-412-length-18424-cov-2.699295_pt1 | contig 18424 bp, 21 predicted proteins | sample MGYA00242621_ERZ504862 | MGnify/ENA primary metagenome ERZ504862 (study PRJEB26092, sample SAMD00036393) | human gut metagenome | host: Homo sapiens | study: EMG produced TPA metagenomics assembly of... | reverse complement strand
CAGGCTTATCCGTGCCGCTCCTCAGTCGCTTGTAGCGACAGCTCCCCTCAAAGAGGGAGCCAGAGAAACACTTACTTCGAGACGTTGAATTTAAATTCGACGATATCGCCGTCCTGCATCACGTAGTCGCGGCCTTCCTGGCGTAGCTTGCCTTCCTCCTTGATCTTGGCCATGGAGCCGTCGGCGGCCACGAAATCGTCGTAGGAGACGATGTCGGCCTTGATGAAGCCCTTTTCGAAGTCGGTGTGAATCACGCCGGCGGCCTGCGGGGCGGTCCAGCCTTGTGGATCTGCCAGGCGCGCACTTCCTTGACGCCTGCAGTCAGGAAGGTCTGCAGTCCAAGGATGTCGAAGCCGACGCGGGCCAACTGGTCAAGGCCGGATTCGCTTAAGCCCGCGTCCTCGAGCATTTCGCGGGCATCCGCCTCGTCGAGCTCGGTCAAGTCTGCCTCGAACTGAGCGTTGAGGAACACGGCCGGAGCCGGGGCCACGGATGCGGCGAGCTTAGCCTGCAGGTCCTTGTTGGCCAGCTCGTTGTCGTCCACGTTGAACACGTAGATGAACGGCTTGGCGGTCATCAGATGCAGGTCGTAGACGGAATCCTTGTCGAAGCGGCCTTCGCGTGCGGCCTTGTCGAGCGTCTCGCCGGCTTCAAGGATGGTCTTTGCCTGCTTGACTGCGTCCATGTAGGCCGGCTCGATCTTCTTGCCGCGCAGATCCTTCTCCAGCTTGGGCAGCGCGTTTTCGATGGTCTGCAGGTCGGCGAGGATCAGCTCGGTGTTGATGGTGTCGATGTCGTCGGCCGGATCCACCTTGCCGTTGACGTGGACGATGTCGTCGTCCTCGAAGGCGCGCACGACCTCGCAGATCGCGTCCGCCTCGCGGATGTTGGCCAGGAACTTGTTGCCCAGGCCTTCGCCTTCGGAGGCGCCCTTGACGATGCCGGCGATGTCCACGAAGGTCACCGTGGCCGGCACGATCTTCTCCGTGTTGACCAGCTTGGCCAGCACAGGCAGACGATCATCCGGAAGCGGCACGATACCGGTGTTCGGCTCGATGGTGGCGAACGGGTAGTTTTCGGCCAGCACGTTGTTGCGGGTCAGTGCGTTGAACATGGTGGACTTGCCGACGTTGGGCAGTCCGACGATTCCGATAGTAAGAGACATGATTCCAAGTCTAGGGAGAAGCTGGACACCTTGAACCTGCATGTGGTGAACCGGCCATATGCAAAGGCCTCCGAGCATACGGCTCGAAGGCTTTGACTGTGATATGCGAATATACGCGAACTCTGATTGGCAGTCAGCCGACGATGGCATCGACGGCGTCGATGACCGAGCCGCGGAAACCGTCCTTTTCGAGCTGGGCGACGCCCTTGATGGTGGTGCCGCCGGGCGAGCACACGGCGTCCTTCATGGCCCCGGGATGGGTTTCGGTGGCCATGTAGAGCGCGCCGACACCTTCGACCATCTTGGCGGCGAGCCGGTAGCGGTGGCTCGCTGCAGACCGTACTGCACGCCGGCGTCGCCCAAGGCCTCGATGTACATGTCAGTGAAGGCGGGCGCGCAGCCGGCCACCACCATGGCGATGTTCATATGCGCGGTGTCCACGCGCTCGATGAGGCTGATCGGCCCGAACAGCTGCTCGAAGGTTTCGGTTTCGTCGTCGGTCAGGGTGTTGACGGATTCGGTGACGAGCACGCCCTTGCCCACAGCCATCGGAGTGTTCGGAATGGTGCACTGGATATGGATGTCCGAAGAGTCAACGGATTCGCCGTCTTCGGTGGCGAACAGGTCCTGGTACTTCTTGAGATTCCAGCCGGCGGCGATGGAGACGACGGTCTTGCCCGGCTTAGCAAGTTCGTCGGCCAGCGGCTTGACAACGGCGGCAATCTGGTAGGGCTTGATGGCGATGATGACCACGTCAGCGGCCGTCACCACTTCCAGCGCATTGTGCAGCGGGCGCACGCCAAGTTCGGCGGTGGTCTTCTCAAGCTTGTCGTAGTGGGCAGCACAAGCGACCATCTGGCCGCCGGTGACCACGCCCGCGTCAACGAAGCCTGGGCGATGGCCTGGGCCATGTTGCCATATCCGATAAAACCGATGGTGAGGTTCTGAGTCATACGTTTTCCTTTCGTGCATGTATACAGAGCTCCCTCATCAGAGGGAGCTTGCTTCCTTGAGTCAGAACAGTTCTTCGAGGTCGCCTCGGTTGAGGGCTTCGGTGTAGAGGTGCTTGAAGACGAGCGAGCCGTGCAGACCGTCATGCTCGAATTCGTTGGTGGTCCAGTAGTGGCTGTTACCCACGCGGCTCAAGGTGTCGAGCTGCATACCGGAATCGACATACATGTCGTCGAAGTAAACGGCGGCCTGCAGCGGCACCTCATTGCGGGCCAGCTGTTCTTCGTCATAGATCACGCCGAAGTGCGTGTCTTCCATGAGCAGGTCCATGGCCGGCCTGAACGGGCGTAACGCAGACTCCTGTTCGAACATCCACGGGAACATGGCCTCGCCGGTGAAGTTGAGCGGGCGTTCATCAGCACCGAATTCGGGCTTGCCATCGCGCACGCGCTGGGCGGCCCAGCGAATCGGCTGTTCCATCTCACCGTTGGCGTAGATGAACTCCTGCAGCGGCCAGTACAGCGGGCGCGACGAAGTGGCGTTCATCACCTTGGTCAAAAATTCGTCAGACAACGGCGAGTCGGCAGAAGCGGAACCATCGCCATCAAGGAAGGCGTCGTCAAGAATCCAATGGACACGCTCGAAGCTCGGCTTCATGCCAAAGTCGGATCCCAAGCACTGGAAGCGTTCGACGGTGAGCGGGTCGCCGTTCGGCATCAGCGGGAAGCCGTGGGCGGCCATGCCGGCGATCACGCCAAGTCGATGCTCCACATCGGTACCAGCCATCGGATTCAGTACCGAATCGGTGAGTTTGCCAATGAATTCGGCGACTTCCGCAGTAGTCGGCAGCTTGTCGGCGATGGCAGCCACGCGCTCCTTGTCCTGTGGGTAGCGCTCGTAGAACTGAGTCGTCTTGCGCACCATGCGCGGGAAGGTATGCTCGTACACTTCAGCGGCGTCGGCCGGCACGTGCGGGATGCCGCCGGTGGTGAAGCTGGCGATTACGCGGCCGGGAACAGGGACAGTGTGGTCAGGGTCAGGAAGCCGCCGTAGCTTTGGCCCATCGTCACCCACTTGCGGCCACCGAATTCGGTCAGGCGCAGATGTTCGAAGTCACGCACGATGGAATCGGCAAGGAACTTCTTCAGATAGTCGGCTTGGGCTCGTGCGCCGGCCGCGGCATCATCGTCGTGCGCGGCGGCGATGCGGGCCATGACGTGCGTGTCCACGCGCGAGGAACGGCCGGTGCCGCGCTGGTCGGGCAGAATCACGCGGAAATGCTTGGTGGCCTCTTCAATCCAGCCATCGGAGGTCGGGCTGTTCAAACGCGGGCCGGCACCGCCGGGACCGCCTTGCAGGAAGATCAGCAGCGGCAGGTCGTCATGCACATGTTCGGGCGTGGTGACCACGCGATAGAACAGTTTGATGGTTTCCCCGTCGAACGCCCGCCCGGGCTCGTGGCCGGTCCAGTCGAGCGGAACATCGATGGAATGGTCCTCTATGGCCAGTCCGGGCACGTAGTATTTGCTCAGCATTGTCATGGTTCAAGACTCTAGTCCATAAATCCTCCTGAAGAGTGATACCGGTTCGTCGCCGGACACGCTAGCCTTGTGCGTTATGGAGATGATGGCGCGCGTGAGGGCATGGTGCGCACGGGAGTCGACCCGCACACTGCTATGGGACACGTTGCTCGCCGCGGTGCTGATCGCCGGTTGTGTGCCGTTCAACGGCGTCACCAGCCTGATTCGACGGGCGGCATATTGTTTCCCGCAACTCAGGCATCGATGACGCTGTGGTCGCTGCCGGTCTTCGTGCCGCTGATGCTGCGCAGGTATCGCCCGGAGCCGGCGGCCTGGCTGTTCGTGGCGCTGACCATCACGCATCTTGTGCTCGGCCCGGCGATCACGTATTTCGATTTCTACGCCCTGATCATGGTGTATTCGGTGATTCTGTACGGCAGTCCCCGACATTCCTGGCGGTTCATTGTCACGGCGTTCGTCATGGGACTGGTCGCGGCGACGGTCTGGTCGGTGTCTTTCAACGTGGGTCCGCTGTTCGCCGGACCTTCCTCCGGTTCGCGCACCATCCGCGACGGCTGGCTGGCCGATGCCATCACGATGCCCACATGCCCGGCGGTCACCGGCGTCGTGGGGGCAAGCGGCGCCGTCAACTGCGGAGCCAAGATGCTCGCTGACGGTCGGCATGGAGGCGGCGCTCATCGATCGAGCGTGCTGAGCGTCATCATCATGGCCTTGTGGCCAGCGAGCGCGGCAAGGCCACGCTGGCGGCCATGCGCGAGCGCAACGCTCCATTGTGGCGAAAGAGGCCGAGGAGACGCGCATCGCGGCGCTGGCCGAACGCGCACGCATCGCCCGTGATATGCATGATGTGGTGGCACATACACTCTCCACGATTATTGTGCAGTCGGATGGCGGCCGGTATGCGGGCGCGCATGATCTGGCCGTCGCCAAGCATACGATGAGCACGATTCGCCATGAAGCGGAACGCGCGCAGCGTGATATGCAGCGTCTGTTCAATGTGTTCGGTGCGAGCGGCAGTACCGGATATGCCGACATCGATTCGCTGTTTGATGGCCATCTGGTGGTTTCCCGGCATATGACCGGCAAAGCGCAACCTGACCGGCTGTCCGCCGACGCGGAAACCGCCGTGTTCCGTCTTGTGCAGGAAGCGCTGACCAATACGCGCAAACATGCGGGCGAGGGTGCTAAAGCCACCATCGATGAATTCTGGTCAAACGATGTGCTGTCGATTACCGTATCCGATAACGGCCGTGGCGCGGCGTCTGCAGCAGACGGTCATAAGCCGGATACGGATTGGTTGGTATGCACGAACGCATTGAGTCGTTGGGTGGCAGCGTGCAGGCCGGCCCAGGCCGAATGGTGGCTTTATTGTGGCGGCTACGATTCCGCTCTCCCCTGCCGCCCCACAGTCTGGCACCGATACGGAGGATCCGGTGCTAACCATTATCTCGCGTATACGAGGATTGATGAATCGGGCGCGCCCCAAAGTACTCGACCAAGGAGATACGCGTGAGTCGAACTGGGTGGGTCGATTTGCGCAGTGGACCGAGCGGCACTATCTTCTGATGGACGTTATCGCCACTATCGTGCTGATTGCGCTATTTGATTCCGCCACGTATGGCGATTTGCAAATGATCGGCAATGCCCCGTATTCGCCGAACCGCGTGCTGACTATAACGCTGACGATTATTATGCTTTCGCCTTTGGCGTTCCGCCGCCGCTTCCCAGAGGGCAGCGCACTGGTCATGGCGATTCTGTCCGCCGTGCAGCTGCTGTTTCTGCCATCCATCCTGACCGTCAACATGTTCGCATTGGTGTCCGTGCATGCCGCCGTACTGTATGGCCGCGAACATGCGTGGCGCTGGGTCAGCGTGGCACTGGTTGCGGATTCGTGGCTGGCCGGCATCAAGATAATGTCCGGCTGGAACGGCTATGGGATGCTGATTCAGATGCTGCTGCCCTTCAACGGCGAATCGGCGATGTCCCGCTGGCTGCTGGTGCTTTCCGGTCTGATGCCGGGTGCGTGGTGATGCTGTTTGGCTTTGCCTGCATTGCGATGGCCCGGTGGAGCCGTTCACGCGGTTCGAACGCGCTGGTGCTCATGCAACGCGAGGAAGCGCTCAAGGCCGAGCAGGAGCGGCAGAAGGTGCTGGCCGCCAATCTGGAGCGCAATCGCATCGGCACGGCCATGCAGGCCGAGGTATTGAATACGTTGGAATCGGTGATCACGCAAGCCGATGATGGGCTGGCCATGCTCAACTCCGAACCGGCTCCCGATAGCGAGCAGATCATCGCCGCGTTCACGGTCATCGGGGAACGCGGGCGTGCGGCTCTGGCGCACATGCGGCAATTGCTGACGGTGCTGCGTGAAACCGGATTCAGCGACGAGATGCATGAAGGCGCACAACCCGACATGCAACTGCGACCGGCTGCTCCTCTGTCCAGCCAGATGAGGCAGGCGGAATCCACATCTCAGACGGATTCGTCCACGAACATGAACTCAGGGAACAATCAGGGTGTCCATGGAGCGGCGCTCCGATAGGAAACGGATACAGTGGAGAGCATGAACGAGAGCAGAAGCATTCGCGTGATTATTGCGGACGACCAGGAGCTGGTGCGTGCCGGTTTTGCCATGGTCATTGGTTCGCAGCCGGATATGGAGGTGGTCGGGCAGGCGCCCGACGGCGCCCAAGCCGTGGCGTTGGCGGAATCCCTGCATCCCGACGTGGTGCTGATGGATGTGCGCATGCCAGCATGGATGGCATTGAGGCCACGAGCCGTATTACCTCGCTCTCCGCCGCGCCGGGCGACGCGGCCGATTCGGCCAGTCTGGCCGCCGACGCGACCGTCTCGGCCGAATCGGCTGACGACCGGCCGACGCGCGTAATCATTCTGACGACGTTCGATTTGGACGAGTATGTGATGGCGGCCATCAATGCCGGCGCCTCGGGCTTCCTGCTCAAGGACACCGAACCGGAAACGTTGCTCAATTCGATTCGTACTGTATTCCAAGGCAATGCGATTATCGCGCCTTCCGCCACGAAGCGACTCATCGAAAAGATGATGCAGGACGGTTACGCGCAGCATGGTTCGTTGGGTGGAGAAACCACACACTCCGGTGCCGTGTACGGTTCCGCCGGCGGCGTCTCTGGCGGTGCGGCCGGCAACGGTGCTGGCTCGATGACCGGCATCCCCTCCCCTGCCGGAGCCGCTTCCGACGGTTCCAATACGTCACGCCCGGCATACACCGATCCCGAACTGGATCTGCTTACCGACCGTGAACGCGAGGTGCTGGTGGAGATCGCCCATGGTCTGAGCAACCAGGAGATCGCGGACAAGCTCTTCATTTCTCTGCCCACCGTCAAAACCCATGTGGCACATATTCTGGCCAAAATCACGCCCGCGACCGCGTACAAGCCGTAGTCTTCGCGTACGATAACGGCTGGTGTAACAAAGCTCCCTCTGATGAGGGAGCTTATTGCCCTACGCCTCGGCCAAAGCTCGACGGGTGGCGTCTTGACGGCTCGGCGGGCGGGAGCCACGCTGGCCAGCAGAGCGGCGAGCGCGGCGACGCCGAGCACCACACCGTTGGTGGCCATTCGAACGGGAACACGGTGTCGCCGTACAAACTAAACACCATGTAGGATCCGAGCCAGCCGAACAGGGTACCCAATACCACTCCCACCACGCCGGAGACGAGCGAAAGCAGCAACGCTTCCACCGCCAGCGAGCGCCGCAGTTGGCCACGCGTCATGCCGATGGCACGCAAGGTGGCGGATTCGCGTGTGCGTTCGATCACCGACAGACTCAGCGTGTTCGCCACACCGACCAAGGCGATGAGTACAGCCACCGCAATCAAACCGACCAACAATGCCATCATGCCGTTGATCATGGTCTCCCATTGCGTACGTTCGGCCACCGGACCGGTCACGGTAACACCCGCACTGGCGGAGAACACATTCTGCACGTTGGTGAATACGTCGTTCAACGCAACACCCGCGCCTTCGGCGTCAATGCGCATAAGCATGATATGCCCGTCGGCCTTGATTCCACCGTTGGTGAAGTGGCTGGCGTCCACGAAGGCGACCGCGGCGTAGTTGGAGGCGATGCGGCGATAGTCCACCTTCCGCGGTTTGAGCGTCAGCGTCTGTGTGCCGCCGGATTGTCCATTGCCGTTTTCGGCGCTGCCGTTCGCATCATTACCGGACGGACCATTGGCGGCATCGGCTTGTGCTTCGGCCGCTCCAGCCGTGAACGTGACGCTCTTGTCCAGCGGAATATCCTTGCCTGTAGCGGCGGAATACTTGGGCATCAGTACGGAATCGCCATCAATGGTCACGCCGGACAAATCGGAGCGCACCACCTTGCGCAGCGCGTCGACGCCATCCACGCCCACGACCAGCACACTCAGGCTCTTGCCGTCGGCATCCTTCATGGTCATCATGCGGGTCGGCGCGTAGACACTGCTCTGAACGCCCTTGACTTTGGCTGCCTCGCTGGCCTGTTTGCCAGTCATATCGGTGCCAGCGGCAATCATGTCGACGCTGTAGCGCGTGGTCAGCGCCTCGTTCATGGTTTGCTTGGCGCTGGCGGCACCGGTGGCGATGGTGGAGACCAGCGTCACGCCGATAAGCAGTGCGGCACCGGTGGCGGCCACGCGGCGCGGGTTCTTCTGAATGTTCGCATGTGCCACTTTGGCGGACGGACCGGCCAGTGCAACCAGCGCGCCCACGCCGCGCATGAGCACCGGTAGCCAGAACGTGGCGGAAAGCACCAGTCCAAGGAAGATCAATGCACATCCGATGATGGCGGCGAGCAGCACCAGCGGATACTGCTTGTCGGCCATTGAATCACGTCCGGCGATGTTCTCGGACATCTGCCATACAGAGAATGCGCACAGTGCCACGCCGGCCACAATCAGCAGCATGGAAATCACGGCGCGGACCACACCGGCCCGTCGCGTGTCGGTCAGTTCGATGGGTCGCAACGCTTCCAGCGGGGTGACGGCGGTAGCGGAACGCGCAGAGCCTAGCGAGGCAATCACCGTCATAATGATGCCGAATGCCATAGGCACCGTGAACACCGGACCGGATAGCACCAGTCGCATGGTCATGCCGGTGGCTTTCATCAGGCCCGACTGGCATAGTGCGGCCATGAGTCCGATGCCCAGGCCCACTCCCAGTGCGGAGGCGATCAGTCCCAGCACACCGGCTTCAAACAGCACGGAGACATACAGCTGGCTTTGTTCGCGCCGATGGTGCGCAGCAGGGCGAGTGTGCGGCGGCGCTGCGCCACAAGCACTTGGAAGGTGTTGGCGATGACGAGTGCCGCGACCAGCATGGCAAGTATGCCGAAGCTCAGCAGGAAGATGGTGGTGATGCTGGTTTCGCCCGAACTCATGCTTTTGACGGATTCCTCGACGAGCGCGGCACGGGATTGCACGCTGAAATGCTTAGGGAGCAGTGTGCTGACCTGTTTTACGGTGGACGCCGCAGCCGTGTCACTGGCATCGTCGATGTCGAGATAGACGAGGTAGACAGGCAGGTTGCCGAAATCGTTGCTGCCGGCCATCGCGGTAATAACGTTGTCGGAAAGCACGGAAGCGCCACCGTAGTAGGCGTAGGCACCGTTCGGGTCGTCGGTGAGGCCTACCACGCGCACGGTCATGCCGGAGTCGACGGCTATGTCGACACCGTCGGATGAGGCGGACGCACCTGACGCGGCATCGGAATCACCGTCGTGCGAGCTCGTGCCATCGGCGTTCTGGGCCGACTCATCACCAGCGTCACCGGTATTACCGGCCGAATCGCCGGTCTTGCCCGCATACTGCGCCGCCTGCGAGTTGACGGTCACACGGTCCCCTACCTTGACGCCAAGCTGGTCGGCTACGGACTTGGTCAGGGCAATCTCGTTGCTGTCCGCCGGCTGGTCTCCTTGCGTGATGGTGACCGGCAGCAGCGTACGTTTTGCGGCGGTGGTGATGACGTAGCTGCTGGCATGCTTGTTGCCACGGGTTACGGTCACGGAACCCGCGTAGCTGGCGCGCGCGTCCTTGACGCCTGCGGTGGCGCGGATGCGGTCAAGCTGGAAGTCGTTAACCGTGCGCGTGTAGATGTAGTCCTGGTCCTTATCGGTCAGGTCCTTGCCGCCATCCGGCTGATCACGTAGTTCGCGCCGCCGAGCTGGGCAGTGTTCTGGGCGGCAAGCGCATCGTTCATCGCGTTGCCGAACAGGAAGGTAGCGGCGATGAACGCAGTGCCGATCAGGATGGCGATGCCTGCCGGAATCAGCATCCTGGCGCTTTTCTTCATAAGTTTCAGAGTGATGGAAAACATGGGGGTGTCCTGTCTCTCGCTTTCCGTCTCAGCGAGCGTGCTGTGCGGCGGCGCGGGCATGATGCATGGTGCCGGTTCTCCCAGCTGGGGGCAATGGAGCGTCGGTGATGGGCAGGTTGGGCACATCCTTTACGCCGGCAAGACGGGCGAGCGTGTCGGCGCGTGTGCTGGTGACGGCAGCGCGCGTGGCACGTTCGCGTTCGGCCATAAGCAGATCGTTCATCGTTTCGGCAGTGGGATTCGCCTCGTCGGCCACGATCTGTCCGTCGGCGAATACGATGGCACGGTCGGCGTAGGAGGCGGCCACCGCATCGTGCGTGACCATGACGATGGTTTGGCCAAGCTCGTTGACCGAACGCTTCAGGAAGCCGAGCACTTCGGCGCTGGAAACGGAGTCGAGGTTGCCAGTCGGCTCGTCAGCGAACACCAGCTTCGGCTTGGTAATCAGCGCGCGGGCGATGGCCACGCGCTGCTGCTGGCCACCGGACAGTTCATTCGGTCGGTGGTTCAGGCGCTGCTTCAGTCCCAGGGTATCGACGAGCAGGTCGAACCAGGCGTGGTCGGGCTTGTCTCCGGCGAGAGTCAGTGGCATGAGGATGTTCTGTTCGGCGGTGAACATGGGCAACAGGTTGAAGCTTTGGAAGATGAAGCCGATCTTGTGGCGACGTAGCAAGGTGAGCTGCTTGTCGTTCATGCGGGTCAGGTCTGCCCCGCCGAAAAGAATATGCCCGGATGTGGCGGAGTCGAGGCCGGCGAGCGTGTGCATAAGCGTGGATTTGCCGGAGCCGGACGGGCCCATGATGGCGGTGAATTTGCCGCGTTCGAAACTCACGTTCACGCCGCGCAGGGCATGGACCATATTGCTGCCAGTGCCGTAGTTCTTGACCAAGTCGACGGCCTGAATAGCGATGCCGCGCGATGCGGCCGGGTTCTGCACGTTCATAATGTCTCTCCATATTTGGCCGGGCCTTATGCCCGGATGATGATTCCAACTTATGAAGAAATAACGGCGCGCCCCATCGTGCGCCAGACTGAATTGGGCGGTCGGCCACGCGCCGGCCCTCATCCTTGAGGATTATGTCGTCTCAGGTCTCACACTATTCATGCCTCTGCGCAAACAGTGTGAGGCATACAGACGCAAGAAAGCCCGCACTGCATGACATCAGTGCGAGCTTTCTATTCCTTGGGTCAAGCGATCAGGCGGAAGGCACCCCATGCGGCTCGATGATTCGTGATGCACCCCATTAGCATCGCGCCCCTTCTCATCGGGCCGTCAACCTTCCTGTCGACCTCACTTGGCCAAGCCGGAAGCGCGAAGGGCTTCGAAGCCGCCCTTCAGGTCATCGAGGATGTCCTCGATGTTCTCGGTGCCGATGGACAGGCGGATGGTGCTTGGTGGATGCCCTGATCCTCGAGCTCCTCCACTGTCTCCTGGGAGTGCGTGGTGGAGGCCGGGTGAATCACGAGGCTCTTGGCGTCGGCCACGTTGGCCAACAGGCTGAACAGGTGCAGGTTGTCGATGAACACGCGTGCCGCGTCCTTGCCGCCCTTGATGTCGAAGGTGAAGATGGAGCCGCCGCCATTCGGGAAGTACTTCTTGTACAGCTCGTTGTCCTTGCGGCCTTCGATGGACGGGTGGGAGATGGACTCGACTTCCGGAACGGTCTTCAGGTAGTCGATGACCTTCAGCGCGTTCTCAACGTGGCGTTCGACGCGCAGCGACAGGGTTTCGGTGCCCTGCAGCAGCAGGAATGCGGCGAACGGAGACAGGGTGGCACCGGTGTCGCGCAGCAGGATAGCGCGGATGCGGGTCACGAACGCGGATCCGCCCAGGGCCTCGTAGAAGTTCAATCCGTGATAGGACGGATCCGGCTCGGTCAGGGTCGGGAACTTGCCCGGCACTTCGGCCCAGTTGAAGTTGCCGCCTTCCACAATCACACCGCCGAGGGTGGTGCCGTGGCCGCCGATGAACTTGGTTGCGGATTCGACCACGACATCAGCACCGTGCTCCAGCGGGCGGAACAGGTACGGGGTGGCGAAGGTGTTGTCGACGATCACCGGCAGATGATGCTTGTGGGCGATGGCGGTGATGGCTTCGAAGTCCGGCAGGTCGGCGTTCGGATTGCCGAAGGTCTCGAAGTAGACGAGCTTGGTGTTCTCCTGGATGGCGTCCTCGAACTCCTGCGGATTTTCGGCGGAGACGAAGGTGGTGGTGATGCCGTCACGCGGCAGGGTGTGACGCAGCAGGTTGAAGGTGCCACCGTAGATGTTCTTGGCGGCGACGATGTGATCGCCGGACTGGGTGATGTTGCGCACCGCGTATTCCACGGCGGCTGCACCGGAGGCGACGGCAAGGCCTGCGGTACCACCTTCAAGAGCGGCGATACGGTCTTCGAACACGCCCTGGGTAGAGTTGGTCAGACGGCCGTAGATGTTGCCCGGGTCGGCAAGGCCGAATCGGGCCTCAGCGTGATCGAAGTTGTGGAAGACGTAGGAGGTGGTCTGGTAGATCGGCACGGCGCGGGAATCGGTGGCCGGGTCGGCCTGCTCCTGGCCCACATGCAGCTGCAGGGTTTCAAAACGGTACTTCTTGTTGTTCTCGGCCATGGTATTCTCCTTGGTTGTGCTAGGTCGCGAGGATTTTTCCTTGCACCCGCCTGCCGTGTTCGGGCGGTTGGCGAGGTGTTGGTTATGAAGTTACGACGCTTGGGCCGCACGGCGCAAGCTGAACGTTATCGGACTTGCTATAAGGCTTATAAAGCCTTGGGATCATTGACGTGAGCGACTGTCAGAAGTCACGAAAAAGTCGTTGAAATTATCGCGACACGCCGGGCCGCACGCATGCGCTTTCAAGGTCGACTGCGGTCACGGTGATATCGCTGCCATGCCTTTCGCGCATGCTCAAGTGTCCGTGATGATTGCTTGTTCCACCCGTCACCAAGACGGTTTGCCCGCTCGGTGATGACGTCTGTTTCATTTTTCTGCCGCCCGGTTACATGGTTTACATGACGAACGACTACAGTCAAACATCGCCAATGAATTATTCCGCCAACATGGTGAAGGGATTCGAACAGACATGACCGATGTAACTCTGTATGACCGTGATCCGAACTATATTCCGCGCGTGGCCGCCGTGCACGACATGTGCGGCTACGGCAAGTGCTCGCTGACCGCCGCGATTCCGATTCTCTCGGCCGCCGGCTGCGATGTGTGCCCGGTGCCGACCGCCCTGTTCTCGGCGCACACACGCTATGCAGTGTTCACGTTCCATGACACCACGGATATTCTCTCCGGTTACTTGGATGCCTGGCAGAAGGAAGACGTGGAGCTGGATGGCGTGTATTCAGGCTTCCTCGGCTCCCCCGATCAGGTGGCGATCATTCAGCGTCTCTACCGCGAATATCCGAACGCGCTGCGTCTGGTTGACCCGGTGATGGGAGACGCCGGCGAAATGTACCCCACGTACACACCGGAGCTGTGCGAGGCAATGGGCGCGCTGGCCGATGGTGCCGACGTGTTGATGCCGAACCTCACCGAAGCGAGCATTCTCACCAAGCGTGACTATCCTGCCAGGATATTGATGAGGCCACGGTTAACGAGCTGCTTGGTGCTCTGCTGGAGTTGGGTGCCAAGAACGTGGTGCTGAAGGGCATTGACCATGGCGATGGCAAAATCGTCAACTATGTGGCCAGCGCTTCCACCGGTGTTGCCGGTAAGATCGAGCTGGCTCATGAGAAGTTGCCATACATGATTCATGGCACGGGTGACGCCTTCGCCTCTGCCTGTGCGGCGCGGTGATGGCCGGCCGCGGCCTGGCCGAGTCGGCCGAAATCGCCGGTGAGTTCGTGCGTCACGCCATGGTCAGCACCCGTAACCAGCCGCATTTCGAGGATCGTGGCGTCAGTTTCGAACTGAACCTTGGCGAACTCACCGATTTGGTGAAGTGACCGCACCTTGGCTCCCCTCTCCGCTCACTGGGTCTGACGTATTCAGCGAACAATCCGATGGGTTGTTTTTTCGTCACAGGGAAGTCGACTGGTGAGCCTTGGTAAACCTTCTGAACTAATGGTGGATAACCGAGTTTTCATCCACACGTTATCCACAACACGCCAAACCGCGTCATAGTATCCACATTTGCCGGTTGCGCTTGTGCTCTTACATAAGTAACCCGCACAGTGGAATCATGAACGCTTTACCACCTACTCAGCCGACGACGAAGTCCGGCATCGACGCCGGTCTTGCCTTTCACCAGCCCATGCTGGCTTCACCTGATCCGCAGGCAATGCTGCCTTCGGAACGGATTGCGGCCACGATGGGCGACCGCAATCTGACGCCCAAACAGTTCGGCGCGCTCGGCGAGCAGTATGCCGCCGCGTGGCTGGAGGAACACGGTTGGACGACCTTGAGCCGCAATTGGCATACCCGTTACGGCGAATTGGACATCGTGATGCTCAATCCCGAGTACACGGTGGTGTTCGTCGAAGTGAAATCACGCCGGTCCATGCATTACGGATATCCGCAAGAGGCCATTACGCCGGCGAAACAGCACAATCTCAGGAAAGCCGCCTGCGATTGGCTACTTGACCGGCGTAATCGGGTGCCGCATTCGGCGGTCCGTTTCGATGTCGTCACCATCGTGCTTCGGGTGGGCAGGCCGCTCGTGCATCACATTGAAAATGCCTTCTGAAGCCCCCCCCCCAAAAAAAAACAGCCACGTTGCGAAACACATTGTGAAAGGAGTAGACATGGCTATCGGCAGCACCCTCTCAGTCGGACTGATCGGCCTTAAGGCTTCATCGTCCAAGTGCAGGCTTTCATCAGCCCTGGCTTGCCATACTTCAGCATCATCGGATTGCCGGATGCATCGTTGTCCGAAGCCCGCGAGCGCGTGAAATCAGCGTGTCAAGCCACTGGATTCGGTTGGCCGCAAACCCGTGTGACCGTGAACATGAGCCCTGCGGCCATGCCCAAACGCGGTTCGTCGCATGATCTGGCCATCGCGGCCAGCGTCCTATGTGCGGCGGGTGCCATAGGGCATGATTGCTAGAAGATACCATTGTGCTCGGCGAAGTGAATCTTGACGGCTCGGTGCTGCCGATTCATGGGCTGCTCCCGATCATGCTGCATGCCGAGGAACGTGGCGTGCGCAAAATGATTGTTCCCCATCGCAATCTTGACGAGGCTTCGATGGTGGATGGACTGGATGTAGTGGGCGTGAGGCATGTGGGTGAGCTCATCGAACTGATGGGCGGCGATGCCACCTATACGATTCCCGATACACCGGTTACCGACGAGACCACCACGGATCAATCGCCCACAAGTCATCCCAACGATTGTGGCGATATGAACGAGGTTCTGGGTCAGGAGCATGCCAAATGGGCACTGCAAGTGGCGGCGGCAGGTGGGCATAATCTCATCATGACCGGCCCGCCAGGCAGCGGCAAAACCATGTTGGCCTCACGTATGCCCGGCATCATGTGCCGTTGAACGAGGCGGAACAGCTGGAGGTGGCATCGATTCGATCGCTGTGCGGCATACTGCCTCAGTACGGCATCACCGACATGCCGCCGTTCGAGGCACCGCACCACACCGCCAGCACGGCGGCCTTGGTGGGTGGTGGCAGCGGCATCGCCGTTCCCGGCGCAATCACACGCGCGCATCGAGCATTCTGTTTCTGGACGAGGCACCGGAATTCAGCGCACGCGCCCTGCAGACGTTGCGCGAACCATTGGAATCCGGGTATGTGGCGCTTTCCCGTTCAAAAGGCAGCACCTACTACCCGGCCTCATTCCAACTCATCATGGCGGCCAACCCCTGTCCGTGCGGATACTATTACGGCACCGGCGAACGTTGCGCTTGCCGGGAAAAAGACCGTATACGTTATTTCTCGCGATTGTCCGGACCGATACTGGATCGTGTGGATATTCAGATGGCGGTGCCACCAGTCTCGCGCATTGCCGCGCAAAGCGAGCCAATCGGCGAGTCCAGTGCCGGGATACAAGCTCGTGTGATTCGTGCCCGTCAAGTGGCCAAAGACCGGTTCAGACAGTATGGATGGGTGTGCAACGCGCAAGCTTCGGGCAAATGGCTGCACGCCAATACATCGCTGAAAGCGATGGAATTGGTCAATCGGGCCCTGTCCAATCATCAACTCACATTGCGCGGGCTGATCGCGCCATGCGTCTGTCTTGGACGCTCGCCGATCTGGCCGGCCGCGTATCCCCCACTGAACAGGACGTCCATCAGGGCATCGAAATGAGAACGAGGATGACATGAGTAACGCTACTGATATCCGGCAATCTGGCGGCACCGCAGGAAGTGTGGATCACACCGATACGAGTCTCGCCGTTTCGCGCACTATTCCCGTACCTCCCACGGATACGTTGTATCGTGCCGCGCTCACGTTCTGTCTTGATGCGCGGATGTGATGATGTACGCCACGCTCAAAGGCGCGGAAAACGCCGAATCCCTCTGGCATGCGTTGGCGCAATCCCATCCAAGCCAGCCATCTGAAATCTGCGGCCCGGCGCTGTCACGTATTGACCGCATGTTCGTGGACGGCCTCACTCGATGGGGCCGCAAGGCGTCGGCGAACGCGATGCGCTCCTTCCGCAATGCACTGGCCTGCTGGCATAACCGCATGATGGACCTGCCCTCGCAAGACATCATCCAACTGGCCGACTGGTTCACTATGGATGGCACGCAATGGATTATCGGCCCTGGCCATCCATGTTGGCCCTCGCAGTTGGCCGACCTGTCCATTCGCTCCGATTGGGCGCCACCGCTGTGTTTGTGGATCAAAGGCGATCCACGCGCATTGACCAGTTGCGCCAAACCGGTCGGCATCGTCGGTTCACGGGACGTGACCGAATATGGCCGGTATGTGGCACACACCCGTAGCCGAACAGGCAGCCGTTGCCGGGCATCTGGTCGTGTCCGGAGGCGCGATGGGCACGGATGCGGCGGCACATTGGGGAGCGTTGAATGCGCTGCACGGCAGAATGCCCGCCAATGTGGGCAAAACCGTTGCCGTATTCGCCGGCGGGCTCAACCATATCGGACCGATGCGTAACCGCACGCTGTTCGAACGCATCGAGGCGCAGGGTGGTGCACTGATCAGTGAACTGTGCCCCGGGACGATTCCCGAAGCCCGTCGTTTTCTGCTTCGCAACCGCATTATCGCGGCCATGTCTTCCACATTGATTGTGACGCAAGCCCGGTTGCGTTCCGGAGCGCTCAACACCGCGGGATGGGCATGCGAATTGCTGCGCGAAGTGTATGCGGTTCCCGGTGACATCAATCAGCCTTGCAACGCCGGGTGCAATAAGATGATCGGCGACCACCGAGCGATGATTCTGTGTGCCGCCACATCCACCGAGGATATATGCCATGAACGGCATAAGCCCGTTATGGCAGCATGCCCAGGCATATCGAAATCCACAGGTCAGGACTCGTCCGAAAACGAGGAGGCCATGGAAGTGCCGGCAACGACTCCGTTATCGCCAGCATCCTCGGAATCATCGGCGTCACAGGAGTCGTCACAAGATTCAGGTCATTCGAAACGTTCGAAGACCAAGCATACTCAGCCTACGCGCACTCAATCCAAGGATGGGCCGGCGAGCGCAACTGCCGATTCCGGTAACGACAAAAGCAAGGGTGAAGAGCTTCCCTCGTCGCATCAGATGCCGGATCTTCGTGTCAAGCCGAAGCCCGATCCCGAGAAGGAAGCCCAACAACGTATCATTATCGCCAAGCTGCCGGAAATGGAACGCACATTAGTGGCATTGATTCGTGAATGCCGTAAACGACATCTCATCGTCACCCCGGACGCACTATTGCGTGTGGCGCGAGAGACGGTACCCGACGAGATTCCCAATATCGGCACCATACTTGAGCTACTCGGCGCATTGGAGCTGAAGGGAGTGATCGAGCGGGATGCCGGCATACTCAAGCTGAGCAGCCGTGTCGGCTAATCGGCTTCCATGACACGGCTCGAAGGCTGTTCGGCGGGTGTGCGAGAATCGAACCCATGAGTCCGAAACGTTTGGAAGATATGTATGATGCGGTGATCGTCGGCGCCGGAGCGGCCGGCCTGTCGGCGGCGTTGGGACTGCTGCGCTCCCCCGAGATCACCGAGCTCAAGGAACAAGGCGTGGACCCGAAGATCCTCGTGGTCTCCAAACTGCAGCCGCTGCGTTCGCACACCGGTTCAGCCGAGGGCGGCATCGCCGCGAGCCTGGGCAATGTGGAGTCCGATGACTGGCACTGGCATTACTACGACACCATCAAGGGCGGCGACTGGCTGGTGGACCAGGATGCGGCCAAACTGCTCGCCGAATACGCGCCGCCAGACCGTGATCAACCTGGAGCGTCAGGGCGTGGCCCTTCTCCCGTACCGGAGGACGGGCACTGATCGCCCAGGCGCCGGGTTC
>ENA-OQMZ01000411-OQMZ01000411.1-human-gut-metagenome-genome-assembly--contig:-NODE-411-length-18489-cov-1.729278_pt1 | contig 18489 bp, 22 predicted proteins | sample MGYA00242621_ERZ504862 | MGnify/ENA primary metagenome ERZ504862 (study PRJEB26092, sample SAMD00036393) | human gut metagenome | host: Homo sapiens | study: EMG produced TPA metagenomics assembly of... | reverse complement strand
GTATTCCGCAAAGCGTGTTACTGAGAACGGAGTGAACAGTAATACAAAATATTTGAGAGCCTGAGAAAACTTTCAAAATATTTTTGCTTAATCCGACAATGTGAGATATAATAAAAATATGACGAAAAAATGAGGAGAAAATATAAAAATATGAAATTTATTTCCTGGAATGTAAATGGGATCCGGGCCTGTATCACCAAGGGCTTTGAGGAACGCTTTCATGAGCTGGATGCGGATATTTTCTGTCTGCAGGAGACGAAATGCCAGCAGGGACAGGTAAAGCTGGAACTTCCCGGATATCATCAGTACTGGAACTATGCAAACCGCAGAGGCTATTCAGGTACAGCCATTTTTACGAAGAGGGAGCCATTGTCTGCAGTTTACGGGATCGGGATAGAGGAGCATGATAAAGAAGGACGTGTCATCACGCTGGAATTCGATGAGTATTATTTTGTGACTGTATATACTCCCAACTCCCAGAGCGAGCTCCGCCGTTTGGAATACCGTATGAAATGGGAAGAGGATTTTTTGGCTTATCTTCTGAAACTGCAGGAGAAGAAACCGGTGATCTGTTGTGGCGACCTTAATGTGGCACATCAGAGATCGATCTCAAGAACCCGAAGACCAACCGCAAAAATGCAGGCTTTACGGATGAAGAGAGAGCCTGCTTTAGCAGAGCCTTGAGAGTGGCTTTATTGATACATTCCGCTATTTTATCCGGATAAAGAAGGCGTTTATTCCTGGTGGTCCTATCGTTTCCGTGCACGAGAGAAGAACGCCGGCTGGCGTATCGACTATTTCCTTGTTTCCCCTTCCCTGAAAGAAAAGCTTCAGGATGCGAAGATCCACGGAGAGATCATGGGATCCGATCATTGCCCGGTTGAGCTGGATATTGATCTGTGACGGATCCGGCGAAAAGGATTTCTATGGATTGAATAATAAAAAGAGAAAAGGAGGAGTTGCCTTGGCAAGCCGCAGATTAGGTCGAGTGGAGAAAGGTCAGCCGCTGATACTTGGAGCCAACAAAATGGAGGGCGGTTATAATTTTGCAGTGGAGGCATCGGAGGATTCTGAAGTATCCCTGCTTTTATATAAAAAAAGAGGAGCTGCCGCACCGGTGGAGATCGTTTTTCCAAAGGATTTCCATACAGGACGTGTGTGGGCACTGAAGCTGTGCAGTGCTTCTCTGAGGGATTTTGAATATAATTATAAAATAGACGGAGAGATCGTGCAGGATCGTATGCATACGGACTTCACGGGAGAGAGCATTTCGGAGTACCTTACGATCCGGAAAAGGAGGTCCGCTGTCGCTTCCTTAATGAGAATGTTTCCGGCTGGGAAAATGAAACTGCACCGGCAGTAGAATATGAAAATATGATCCTGTACAAGCTTCATGTCCGTGGTTATACGAAGCTTGCCAGAAAGATGGTTTCCCATAAGGGGACTTTTCTTGGCCTGACAGAGATGATCCCTTACTGGAAAGAACTTGGGATCAATGCCATTGAACTGATGCCTGCCTATGAATTCTGTGAGGTTCCGATCAGTAAATCGAAGGAAGGCAGTGAACACATCAAGACCCGTCGAAAGGAAAATGTAGTGAATTACTGGGGCTATGCATCGGCTTCTATTTCAGCCGAAGAGTGCTTACTGTAGCACCAGAGAACCGGAGCAGGAATTTCGGTATATGATCCGGGAGCTGCACAAGAACGGCATTGCTGTATCATGGAATTCTATTTCCAGAGGAAACAGACAGCCTGATGGCTCTTCGAGCTTTGCAGTTCTGGAGAGATTTTTACCATGTAGATGGATTTCATGTGCTGGGAGAGGGCTTTAAGCCGGGAGATGCTTCTTCGGGATGGAATCCTTTCCGGAGCAAAACTGATCTTCCAGGGCTTTGATTTTGATCATTTTTACAGAGGAAAGCTTCCGGCCAGACGTTGCGGAGCGGAGAGCAATATGAATTTTCTCCAGGATATGCGCCGTTTCCTGAAAAGCGATGAAGGTATGGTGGAGGCTGCAGCATGGCATATCCGTCATAACAGCGAGAATCATGGAGTGATCAATTACATGGTCTGCCAGGACGGATTTACCATGAATGACCTGGTGAGCTACAATTATAAACATAACGAGGCCAATGGCGAAGGCAATCAGGACGGAAGCAGCTATAATTATTCCTGGAACTGCGGTGTGGAAGGCCCTACCCGTAAGGTTTCCGTCCGCCAGATGAGGGAACGCCATGATCAAAAATGCCTTTCTGATGATGCTGCTGAGTCAGGGTGTTCCCATGATCTATCACGCGATGAATTCGGTAATTCCCAGAGCGGAAACAATAATGCCTACTGTCAGGATAATGCTACCGGCTGGACAGACTGGAAGGGCCTTTCCAGAAACCAGGGACTGAGGGAATTTGTAAAGGATGCCATTGCTTTTCGTAAGGCCCATCCTGTTCTTCATATGCCGGTGGAACTGAAAGGGGTAGATTATCTGACCAAGGGGTTCCCGGATGTGTCTCTTCACGGGGAACGTGCCTGGTATCTGAGCTATGAGAATACCAGCAGGCTTCTTGGTATGATGTACTACGGAGCTTATGCAAGGGAAAAAGAGGATCTGGAGGCTGCAGAGGATGATTTTATTTACATCGGCTATAATTTCCACTGGGAAAACCGGAGCCTTGCTCTGCCCAATCTCCCGGAAGGCATGTGCTGGAAAAAAATCGCAGATACCTCTCTTCACGGAACAGGATTCTGTCTGGAGGAGGAAGAAGAATATAAAAAATCAATCGAAATAGGCCCCCGCGCCATTGTGGTATTGCTGGGCAGACAGGAGGCGGAGAAAGATGCGATCATGGCACCCGTGCTGCACTTCAGGACCATCACGAGGCATAAGCTTCTGGTGATGAAATATTGTTTTCGTATCGGGTTATATAAGCAGGGGTTGCTTCATGACCTGTCCAAATATTCCCCGACGGAATTTCTGGTAGGCTGTAAATATTATCAGGGGACAAGAAGTCCTAATAACGCAGAACGTGAGGCAACCGGCGTATCCATGTCCTGGCTGCACCATAAGGGAAGAAACAGACACCATTTTGAACATTGGGTAGACTATTCCCTTGACGGTGAGCATGTGATCATGGGAGCCAGAATGCCCAGAAAATATGTGGCGGAAATGGTCATGGACCGGATCAGTGCATCCAGAAACTATCTGGGAGAGGAATATACCTATCATGAACCATTGCAGTATTTTCTGAAAAGCAAGGAGAAGCTGTGGTTTATCCACCCACAGACAAAGAAAGAGCTGGAGGGACTTCTCCGGATCCTGGATAAATACGGAGAGGATAAGACCCTGTGGTATATCCGCAATGTATATCTATGTGATAACCGCGGAAAAAAAGTGAAAAGCCCTGGGAAAAAGCTTCGAAATCACAGATAGGGGTGTATTTTTGGCAGGTTGTCTGATATAATATTCAGATATCAGGAGGAAGAATGAATGGATACACCAACAATTGCGAAATACTATAGAGAGAAAGATCCCATGGAGCGCCTGAAGCTTCTGGAGCAGTCCATTGCAGCAGGAGAAGAACCGGAAGAAAACAGGATCCGCAAGGAACTCTGGGAGATCCGTTACAGCGATAAAGCTGAGACTGGTGATACCAGGCAGACGGTTATCTCGGTCTCTGGATGACCATGGAGTTTAACCGGAATTCCGCTTCCAGATTCTTTGGTACAAGAAGTGCGAAGAAAGAGATAGGCAAGTATCTTAAGAAGCTGAAATTTCAGGAGTTCCAGGAAAAGGGCGGTCTTTATGAGGAGCTTCTTTACCGGGAATGCTGTCATCTGGTTCTGGTCTACATGGATCTCTGTCAGACAGATAAATCCTATAACACAATGATTTTCGGCCTGATCCACATCAAGGAGGACAGTGCGAAGGCCAAGGTCCAGAGAGACATCAGGGAAACAGCTGTGGAGCTTCCGGCTAATCTTGGAATGGAAGCTGAGCTTGGAATCATCACAAGAGCTGCCAGAGAGATCTACAGGCAGTATTATCCCAACGAAGGAAACATTTAGGAGGCCGGAGCGCTTCCGTTTCAGGCTGTCTGACTACTCAGGCAGCCTTTTGTTGCCATGCATCCGATAAAATATTCTGAGATTTTTTGAACGAAGATCCATGTCGGGTGTGAAGAGAAACATTCAGGAGGTTACTATTTTATGAATCCCAATCATCTGAACGCATATGAAGTCCTGAAGGAAGAGGAGCTTCAGGATATTCATTCAAAAGGATGGCTTCTGAGAACACAAAAAAACAGGAGCCAGAGTGATGCTCATCGAGAATAGTGATGAGAATAAGGTTTTTAACATTGCATTCCGTACACCGCCGAAAAACAGCACAGGTGTTGCTCATATATTGGAACACAGCGTACTGTGCGGCTCCAGGGAATTTCCGCTTAAGGTCCTTTTGTGGAGCTGGTAAAAGGTTCTCTTAATACCTTCCTTAATGCCATGACCTATCCGGATAAGACCTGCTACCCGGTAGCAAGCTGTAATGACCGGGATTTCCAGAATCTGATGCATGTATATCTGGATGCGGTATTTTATCCGAATATTTACAAAAAAGAAGAGATCTTCCGTCAGGAAGGCTGGAACTACCATCTGGAGAAAAAAGAAGGCCCGCTGAAATACAACGGTGTCGTTTACAATGAAATGAAGGGTGCTTTTTCCTCACCGGATGATGTTCTGGAGAGAGAAATCATGAATTCGCTGTTCCCGGATACAACCTATGGCTGTGAGTCCGGCGGAGATCCTGTAAATATTCCGGATCTCAGCTATGAGGAATTTCTGGATTTCCACAGACAGTACTATCATCCGTCCAACAGCTTTATCTATCTCTACGGAAACATGGATATGGAGGAGAAGCTGGAATTTCTTGACAGCCATTATCTGTCTGCCTTTGATTCTCTTGTCATTGATTCCGAGATCCGGAATCAGGAAGCCTTTGCTCAGGTAAAGGACATCCAGAAGTCTTATCCGGTATCAGAGGATGAGGGAGAAGAGGATAACACCTATCTTTCCTACAATATGGTTGTGGGTGAAGCGGCAGATATCAACCTGAGTCTTGCTTTCGAGGTTTTGGATTATGCTCTCTTAAGCGCACCGGGTGCACCACTGAAGCAGGCACTTCTGGATGCAAAGATCGGCAAAGATATCTACGGCTCCTTTGAGGACGGTATCAAGCAGACCTATTTCTCCATTGTGGCAAAGGGAGCAAACTTAAGTCGGAAAGAGGAATTTATAAAGGTGATCCGCGACACTCTCACAAAGATCGCAGAGGAGGGAATTGATAAAAAGGCAGTAACAGCCGGGATCAATTACTATGAATTCCGTTTCCGCGAAGCAGATTTTTCTTCCTATCCGAAGGGGCTGATGTATGGCCTGGATATTTTAAGCAGCTGGCTTTATGATGATACGAAGCCGTTCTGTGAGGTGCAGCTTCTGGAGGGCTTTGAGTTCCTTAAGAAAGCCTGGAAGAGGGATATTTTGAGGAGCTGATCCGAAAATATCTTCTGGGCAACACTCATGGTGCGATCCTTTCCCTGGTACCGGAGAAGGGCCTTGCAGCAAAGAGGGATAAGGAACTGGAAGAAAAGCTGGAGAATTACAGAAAGAGCCTTTCTGATGAAGAGCTTACCCGGATGGTAGAGAATACCAAAGCGCTGGAGGCTTATCAGGAAGCGGAGGAAGCTCCGGAAGCGCTGACCTGCATCCCCATGCTTTCCAGAGAAGACATCAAAAAAGAGATCACAGGGCTGACAAACGAGGAGCACCATGTGGAGGACAGCTTGTTTCTGTATCATGATGTGTGCACCAATGGTATCGGTTATGCGGATCTTCTTTTTGAGATCCATGACTTTGATGTTGATACAGTCCATTATCTGGGACTTCTGAATCTGTGCTTGGTGCAGTGGATACGGAGAATTACACTTATGGCGAGCTGTTTAATGAAGTGAATGCGAGAACCGGCGGTATTGCCTATGGGATAGAGGTTTTTGATGATGCCCAGGATACCGATGCATTCCGTGCCATGTTTGCCGTAAGAGGAAAAGCGTTATATCCGGAGATGGATTTCATGTTTTCCATGATCCGGGAGGTTCTTACAACTTCGAAGCTGGATGACACCAAACGTCTCTACGAGATCATTGCCAGAGTGAGATCCAGAGCCCAGGCCAGCCTTGCAAGTGCAGGCCATTCCACCGCCGTTCTCCGTGGTGCTTCCTACGCATCTCCGATGGCGGCATTCCAGGATGAGATGGCAGGAATCGGATATTATCAGTTTATCGAAAAACTGGAGAAGGATTTTGACAGCTGCAAGGATGAGATCGTGAAAAATCTCCGTAAGGTGATGGAAGAGGTCCTTCGTCCGGAGAATTTCTGTGTAAGCTATACCGGAGAGAGAGAATCTCTGGATGTAGTAAAAGCACAGGCTGCCGGGATCAAAAAAGTTTTGTTTAACGGACAGAAGCCGGAGTCTGTGAAGCAGGCCCCCTGCATAAAGAAAAACGAAGCCTTCAAGACCTCCGGCCAGGTCCAGTATGTGGCACAGAACGGAAACTTCCGCAAAAAAGGCCTGGAGTATACCGGTGCACTGGAGATCCTGAAAGTGATCTTAAGCTACGATTATCTCTGGATCAACCTTCGTGTAAAGGGTGGAGCGTATGGCTGCATGAGCGGCTTTAAGAGAAACGGAGAGAGCTTCCTGGTATCCTACCGTGATCCCCATCTAAAGAGAACCCTGGAAGTATACCAAGGAGTGCCGGATTATATCCGTGCCTTTGAGGCAGACGAGCGTGAGATGACAAAATATATTATCGGAACGATCAGCAACAAGGATGTGCCGAGAACTCCGCAGATGCAGGGAAGTATCTCAAAAACCGCATATTTCTCCAATGTTACAGAGGATATGCTCCAGAAGGAAAGAAATCAGATCCTCGGAGCGCAGAAGGAGGATATCCAGAAACTGGCAGCTCTTGTAGAAGCAGTACTTTCCGATGATCAGATCTGCGTAGTAGGAAGTGAGACTGCAATAGAGAAGGCGGAAGATGTATTCATGGAAGTGAAGCCACTGATCGGCTGATGAGAAACAAAGCCTGCTGTCCGTTAAATGGGATAGCAGGCTGTGAAAGGATTATGAGAGGATAAAGAATGGATAATAATTTTAGATCAGGCTTTGTTGCGATCATCGGAAGACCGAATGTTGGAAAATCCACGCTGATGAACCATCTTATCGGACAGAAGATCGCCATCACATCAAACAAGCCACAGACAACCAGAAACAAGATACAGACTGTGTATACCTGTGATGAGGGACAGATCGTATTTTTGGACACACCGGGTATCCACAAAGGCAAAAAACAAGCTTGGAGAATACATGGTACAGGTTGCGGAGAGAACCCTGAAGGAAGTAGATGCCATTATGTGGCTGGTGGAGCCATCCACATTCGTAGGTGCGGGAGAGCGCCACATTGCCGAGCAGCTGCAGAAGGTTGGAGTTCCAGTGATTCTCATCATCAACAAGATCGATACGGTAAAAAAAGAAGAGCTTCTTCCTGCGATCGATACCTACCGTAAGATCTGTGATTTTGCAGAGATCATTCCTTGCTCTGCCCTCCGCGGAAAAAACACACAGGATATCATTCCAAGTATTTTCAAATATCTTCCGTACGGACCGATGTTCTATGATGAAGATACAGTTACCGACCAGCCTCAGCGCCAGATCGCCGCAGAGATCATCCGTGAAAAAGCACTGCATGCACTGGATGAGGAGATCCCTCACGGAATCGCCGTTGCCATCGACCGGATGAAGAAACGTCCTGGCAGAAGCAACATCATAGATATTGATGCGACCATCATCTGCGAGCGTAATTCCCACAAAGGCATCATCATCGGAAAACAGGGTGCCATGCTGAAAAAGATCGGAAGCAATGCCCGCTATGAGCTGGAGCGTATGCTGGAAGCAAAGGTAAACCTAAAGCTCTGGGTCAAGGTGACTAAGAACTGGAGAGACAGTGATTTCCTGATCAAGAACTTTGGATATGATAAGAAAGAAATCTGAAAATGAGTGATCTGATTACCGTACAGGGAGTGGTACTTTCTGCCATGCCGGTAGGGGATTATGACAAGCGGATCGTCCTTCTCACAAGAGAGAGGGGGAAGATTTCCGCTTTTGCCAAGGGAGCAAGGCGGCAGAACAGTCCGTTCATGGCAGCAGCTAACCCGTTTGTATTTGGAAGCTTTATTCTTTATGAGGGAAGGACAAGCTATAATCTGAACCAGGTCAGCGTGCAGCATCATTTTGTGGAACTGGCCACCCAGCAGCCGGGAGTTTACTACGGATATTATTTCCTGGAACTGGCGGATTATTTTGGTAAAGAGGGAACAGACGAGAAGGAGATGATGAATCTTCTCTATGTGACCATCAAAGCCATTTTGAATCCTCATATAGAAGACCGGCTGGTGCGCTGTATCTATGAACTGCGGACTATGGTGATCCAGGGCGTGATGCCGCAGCTGTTCCAGTGTGCGGGCTGCGGGAGAGAGCTTACGGAGGAAGAAACCGGAGAACTTTTTTTCTCCCAGGACGAGCATGGGATCCTGTGTGCGGACTGCAGCAGGATGGCCATGGACCGGAAACGGATCTCAGAGGCAGCCCTGTATGCTATGCGCTACATAGCCGTGTCCCCCTTATCCAGGTTGTACACGTTTACTGTGCGGGATGATGTGCTGCGGGAACTGGAACGCCACATTTACCGGTATACGGAGCTGAATACAGACAAACGGTTTAAAAGTCTGGAGATCCTGGAATTGATGAGATAGATCACTGCCGGCTGCGGAATAACCGTAACGATTTATTTTTCAAAAGCAGGACAGGATGCAATGCAAATGGAAATATCCTTGAAAAATCATGAGGATACTAGTATAATAAGACCAAAAATGTAAAAAAGCAGCTTTTTCCGGAGCTTTCCGGACGCATTTGGCGGAACAGCTGCAAGTCAAGAGGAGAGAAATCATGGAAAAGACAATGGAAAAGATTGTAGCTCTTGCAAAAGCCAGAGGATTTGTTTACCCGGGTTCCGAGATCTACGGCGGCCTGGCAAACACATGGGATTATGGAAATCTCGGTGTAGAGCTTAAAAATAACGTAAAACGTGCATGGTGGCAGAAATTCATTCAGGAGTCTCCGTACAATGTAGGTGTTGACTGTGCGATCCTTATGAACCCGCAGACATGGATCGCTTCCGGACATCTTGGCGGATTTTCTGATCCTCTTATGGACTGTAAAGAGTGCCACGAGCGTTTCCGTGCAGATAAGCTCATTGAGGACTTTTGTGCAGAGCATGACATTGCCATTGAGGGAAGCGTAGATGCGTGGTCCCAGGAGAAGATGATGGACTTCATCAAAGAACACGAGGTAGGATGTCCGAGCTGTGGTAAACACAACTTCACAGATATCCGTCAGTTCAACCTGATGTTCAAGACATTCCAGGGTGTTACAGAGGATGCCAAGAATACTGTATATTTAAGACCGGAGACTGCACAGGGTATTTTCGTAAACTTCAAGAACGTACAGAGAACATCCCGTAAAAAGATCCCGTTTGGTATCGGCCAGATCGGTAAATCCTTCCGTAACGAGATCACACCGGGTAACTTCACATTCCGTACCCGTGAGTTCGAGCAGATGGAGCTTGAGTTCTTCTGCGAGCCGGATACAGATCTTGAGTGGTTTGCATACTGGAAGAAGTTCTGCCTTGACTGGCTGAGTGCTCTCGGACTTAAGGATGATGAGGTTCGTTACCGTGACCATGATAAGGAAGAGCTGAGCTTCTACAGCAAGGCTACCACAGATGTGGAATTCCTTTTCCCATTCGGATGGGGTGAGCTCTGGGGAATCGCTGACAGAACAGATTATGACCTGACACAGCATCAGAATGTATCCGGCCAGGATCTCACATACTTTGATGATGAGAAGAAACAGAAATATATCCCATACGTTATCGAGCCATCACTTGGAGCAGACCGTATGGTACTTGCTTTCCTCTGCAGCGCTTACGATGAGGAAGTTCTGGATGAAGAGAAGAACGATGTCCGTACAGTCCTTCATTTCCATCCGGTACTTGCACCGGTTAAGATCGGTGTGCTTCCGCTTTCCAAGAAGCTTAACGAGGGTGCTGAGAAGATCTACCAGCAGCTTTCCAAGAAGTACAACTGTGAGTACGATGACCGTGGAAATATCGGTAAACGTTACCGTAGACAGGATGAAATCGGTACTCCGTTCTGTATCACTTATGACTTCGAGTCTGAGAATGACGGTGCAGTTACAGTCCGTGACCGTGACACTATGGAGCAGGTACGTGTGAAGATCGATGAGCTTGATGCATACTTTGCTGATAAATTTTACATTTTAAGTAAATACATTTTTTAATAAAAACCTCCGGCTATTTTCTGGCCGGAGGCTTTTTTCAATAAGTCTGTTTTTCATTCGCCAGTTTCTTGGCGACATTCCGTATACATTTTTGAAAGCCCGGGAAAATGCAGCTGATTGGGATATCCGACTGCATTTCCGATATCTGCGATAGACAGGGCTGTGATCTTAAGAAGTTCTGCAGCTTTGGTCATGCGATAGCTGATCAGGAATTCCTGGGGAGAACGTCCGATGGTGTCGTGGAAGATCTTACCGAAGTAGCTTCGGTTCAGGCCGCAGCAGGCTGCGATATCCTCAATGGAAATATCATTCTGGAAATTCTGTTCAATAAAAGAGAGCGCCTCCTTGATATAAAAATCACGGATACTTCCATCCTGTTTCATGCGGACAGTTTCAGTAGAGCGCATAAAGTAATCCAGAAAAAGCCAGGTATGTCCGATAAGATGAAAGGGTGATTCCTGGGAATTATGGCTGATATAAAGCATTTCCTCCATCATTTTCTGGCGGAGATCTGCAGAGTGGCTGTGATAGACCGGATGGTCCGGACTTAAACCTGCAGTTTCCACGATCTCTTTTGCCCGGAGCCCGTCAAATTCCACCAGGTCGTACTCCCATGGAAAGTCGGTATCTGCAATGTAGGTGTTGATCTGACCGGGAAAAAGCATGAAACCCTGGCCGCTTTTTACCTGATAGGTGATAGTCTCTCCTGCGGAATTGTCTGCCATCAGAGTTCCGGTACCGGAGATCACATAATGAAAAATATAATGGTTTCGTGCTGCCGGGCCGAATGAATGTGCCGGAGCGCAGTGCTCCCAGCCATATTGGTATAGTCCGATATCAACAAAGTTTTCATTTGGAAAAACGGAGAAGAGAAGGTCATTCATATTTTTATCCTTTAGGCGTATGATTTTGTCTGGTTTCAGTAACATTATATATTAAAACAGCAGGGAACTTCAACATATGTATAAAAATGCAATTACAAAAACAGCCTGTAAAATATACTAAAAAGAGAAGGATAATCGATAAAACTTTGTGAGAAAATTAAGTTTCTCGAGAAACTTGTTGATTTTCGATAAATTCGGAATATACTAATTTTAGATAAAAGTAGTGATATAGGTGTAAATATATCAAAATGCTAGATGACTTTAATGAAGACAGAGAAAAATTGCATTTTGGTATAAAACAAGAAAAACACTGCTATTTATGCAAGCATAAAGCTATGTTAAAATAGCTTTCAGAAAAAAGAAACCAGAGAATAAGTATTGGAGAGCCCGGATAGCCATATCAGTTAAATGGGTGATATCCGACTTATCAAATAAAAGGAAAAGGAAGGAGCATTACAAGATGCGCAACAGAAGTAAATGGATCCTCTGTATGGGACTTGCCTTTACCATGGCAGCTTCCGTTACATTGAGCGGATGCGGCACAGGTAAAAAGGACAGCGGAAAGACAGAGATCGAACTTGTGCAGTATAAACCGGAAGCGGTTAAAGGCATTTGAAAAACTGGAAGAAAAATTCAATGCCACTCATGATGATATCCATCTTACCATCGAATCACCAAACGATGCTATGACTGTATTGAAGACAAGATTTATCCGTGAGGATAATCCGGATATCATTGGAATCGGAGGCGATGTTAACTTTTCCAATTTTATTGATTCTGATATGCTGATGGATATTTCCGATTATCAGGGACTGGATTCGATCAAAGATGCATATAAAGAAATTGATAAAGCGCTGGAATTCGTTCCGGAAGACGGAGTCTATGCGGTTCCTTACGTGGCCAATGCCGCCGGAATCCTTTACAATCGTGAGCTTTTCAAGGAGCATGGCTGGCAGATCCCGACTACATGGGATGAATTTATGAGCCTTTGCCAGGAAATTCAGGATGCAGGTATCCAGCCGCTTTATTTCGGATTTAAAGATACCTGGACCTGTCTTGCACCGTGGAATTCTATTGCGGTAGATCTTGCACCAGCCGATGTATGCCGCCAGGTAAACCAGGGAAAAACTACTTTTGCAAAAGAGTATAAGGAAGTAGCAGACCGTATGCTGGAGCTTATCCAGTATGGACCGATGATCCCTTTGCCTATGATTACAATGGAGCCTGCACCGCTTTTGCAAAAGGGGAGGCTGCCATGTATCCCATCGGAAGCTATGCGATCCCGCAGATCCAGAGTGTAAATCCGGATATGGATATTGATTCTTTTGTAACACCGGCAAGCAATGATCCGTCAGAAAACAAACTGAATTCCGGAGTTGACCTTCAGTTCTGTGTGATGGATGACTGTGAGAATAAGGAAGCTGCATATGAAGTGCTGGATTTCCTTCTTGAGGATGAGAATATACAGACATATCTGGATGACCAGAAGGCAGTTCCCTGTAAAGAGGGTGATTTCACACTTCCCTCTACTCTGGATGGTATGAAGGAATATATAGAAGAGGGAAGGATGGCCGACTACCAGGATCATTATTATCCTACAGAGATGGCTGTGGATGCACAGATCCAGACCTTCCTGATGAAAAAGGATAAAGATGACATTCCTGAAAAAATTTGAATTACAGACTGGACAAGATATAACCGTGACATTATCCGTAAAGTACAGGACTATGAGGAGAAGAACGGGGAAGGAGAGAACTGATCATGGGAAAAAAATCTATGAGTGGAAGAAAGCTGACCTTTCTTCTGATCACCATTCCGATCGTGGCATTATTTTTCTGCTTTAACACACTGCCTCTGATCAAGGGTGTGATCTACAGCTTTACGAACTTTAAAGGCTATGGAAGCTATGACTGGGTAGGACTTCGAAACTATAAGGATCTTTTTACAGACAGCCGTGTTGGCGGTTCCTATCTGTTTACCTTTAAGCTGGCCATCGTGGCAACTATCGTAACGAATGTACTCAGCCTGATCCTGGCACTTGGACTGAATAGCAAGATCCGTTTCAAGAGTGCACTGCGTGGAGCTTATTTTATTCCTAATGTACTTGGCGCACTGGTCGTAGGATATATTTTCAATTATTTCTTTACATATATCCTGCCTGCATTCGGAAAGATGATCGGAAATAAAGCATTATCTTCCAGCATGCTTTCCAGTACGAGCCTTGCATGGGTAGCCATCGTGATCGTTTGTGCATGGCAGTCCATCGCAATGAATACCATTATCTATATTTCGGGCCTCCAGACAGTGCCGGAGGATGTATACGAGGCAGGAGCTATTGACGGTGCTACCGGATTCAGTAAGTTCCGTTACCTGACATTCCCGCTGATCGTTCCGTTTTTCAGTATCAACATGGTTCTCTGTGTGAAAAACTTCCTGATGGTATTTGATCAGATCATGGCTTTGACAAAGGGTGGTCCTGCACAGAGTACAGAATCCATTTCCTATCTGATCTATAACAATGGTATGAGTGGCGGTCAGTTTGGATTCCAGAGTGCCAATGCGGTTATATTCTTTATTGTGATCGTGATCATTTCTGCAGTGCAGTTGACTATCACAGGGAAAAAGGAGGAGCAGCTGTAATGAAAACGAAGTAAGAGAAAAAGCGAACTGGCCGGTAACGATCCTTCTGATCCTTGGCCTTATCACAGTGGTATTTCCGCTTTATATGACAATTGTGATCGCATTCAAGCAGCCGACAGAGATGACCAACAGTGTAGCCGGGATCCTGTCTCTGCCAGAGAAATTCAGTCTTGCCAATTTCAGGGAAGCTATGGAGGTAACAGACTTCTGGCATTCTCTTGGAAACAGTGTATTGATCACTGTGATTACAGTGGTTCTTGCTATTGTAATTCATTCACTTTTAGGTTATGCTATAGCCAGAAACAAGAGAAGTAAATTTTATAAATTTATCTATCTCTATGTAGTGAGCGGTATGTTTGTTCCGTTTGCTATCCTGATGATGCCGCTTGTAAAGCAGACTGCTGAGATGGGCCTTGATAACAAAGTCGGTGTGATCATTCTTTACACGGTATTTTATATGCCTATGAACGTGCTTCTTTATTCCGGATATCTGACAAACATTCCAATGGCCCTTGAGGAGGCTGCCTGTGTGGATGGAGCCAGCACCTGGAAAACATATTGGAAGATCATCTTTCCGATCATGAAGCCGATGCATGCCACAGTGGCAGTTCTGACAGCACTTGGAACCTGGAATGATGTTATGACTCCATTGGTTATCATGTCCGGATCTACGGGTGGAACCACATTGCCTCTGGCACAGCTGAATTTCCAGACTCAGTTCGGAACAAACTATAACCTTGCGTTTGCCTCTTATCTGCTGGCACTGCTTCCGATCCTTCTGTTTTATCTGATCTGCCAGAAGCACATTTTAAATGGTGTTGTAAACGGTGCCGTAAAATAAAAACACAAGAAAAAGGAGGATTCACATATGGGAATCATCTACTGCGAGAAAGACAGAACGTTTACCCTGCAGACAAAAGAAACTACATATCAGATGCAGGTGGATCAGTACGGATTTCTTCTTCATCTCTATTATGGTAAAAAGGCAGAAGGCTGCATGGATTATCTTCTGACCTACTATGACAGAGGATTTTCCGGAAATCCCTATGATGCGGGAACAGACAGAACCTATTCCATGGACTCTCTTCCACAGGAGCTTTCCTGCTACGGAAACGGAGATTTCCGCAGTGCATCACTGATGCTGGAAAACGGTGACGGAAGCATGAGCTGTGATATGCGTTACAAGAACTATACTATCCGTGACGGTAAATACAGCCTTCCGGGGCTTCCAGCTGTTTATGCGGATAATGAGGAGGTACAGACTCTGGAAATCGTACTGGAGGATCCGGCTACCGGCGTGGAGGCCATGCTTCTTTACGGTGTGCTTCCGGAACTGGATATCATTACAAGAAGCGTCTATATCCGCAATCAGAGCAGTGAGAAGATCTATGTGAACAAGGTGATGTCCGCAGAGCTGGATTTTCTTTACGGAGATTATGACCTGCTTACTTTTTACGGAAGACATGCCATGGAGCGGAATCTGCAGAGAGTACCGGTGGCTCATGGAAGTCAGATGATCGGCAGTGTCCGTGGCACATCCAGCCATCAGTATAATCCGATGATGATCCTGGCAGAGAAGGACACAACAGAGGATCATGGAGGCTGCTATGCTATGTCCTTTGTATATAGTGGAAATTTCCAGGGTGAGGTTCTTAAAGATCAGTACAATCAGACAAGAATGCTCCTTGGTGTACAGGAGGAGTGCTTCCGGTATCCGCTGGAAGCCGGGGAGACCTTCTATGCACCTGAGGTGATCTTAAGCTACACAGATCAGGGAATGAACCGCCTTTCCCAGAATCTGCACAGCTGTATCCGTCATCATATCTGCGTGGTAAATATAAGACAGAGGTTCGTCCGGTGCTGGTAAACAGCTGGGAGGCAGCATATTTTGATTTTACAGGGGAGACTTTATATAATCTGGCAAAAGAGGCAAGGAGCCTTGGTATCGATATGCTGGTTCTGGATGACGGCTGGTTTGGAAAACGTGACGATGACAACAGTGTCTTGGGGACTGGTATGTTAATGAGAAGAAGCTTGGAGAGACTCTCGGCGGACTGGTAAAAAGAGTCAATGACCTTGGAGTGAAATTCGGTATCTGGATCGAGCCTGAGATGATCTCTGAGGACAGTGATCTTTACCGTGAGCATCCGGACTGGGCACTTACGATTCCGGGAAGAAAACCAGTGAGATCCAGAAATCAGCTGGTACTTGATTTTCCAGAAAAGAAGTTGTAGACGGAATCTTTGGACAGATCAGTGCGGTATTGGATAATGCCAATATTGAGTACGTTAAATGGGACATGAATCGAAGCCTGATGGATGTATTTTCCGTAATGACCAAGGATCAGGGACGTGTAATGTATGATTATGTCCTGGGATTGTACGATTTTCTGGATCGTATGGTGAACCGTTATCCGGATCTTCTGATCGAGGGCTGCAGCGGCGGCGGCGGAAGATTTGACGCAGGTATGCTGTATTACACACCGCAGATCTGGTGCAGCGACAACTCCGATGCTATTGACAGGCTTCGGATCCAGTATGGCACTTCCTTCGGATATCCGGTATCGGCCATGGGAGCACATGTATCTGCAGTGCCGAACCATCAGACAGGAAGGATCACTCCGTTACATACCAGAGGTGTGGTTGCTATGTCCGGAACCTTCGGCTACGAGCTGGATCTTCTGAAGCTGACTGAGGAAGAAAAAGATGAGGTCCGCAGCCAGATCGGGGAATTCCGTAAATATGCGCCACTGATCCAGAACGGACGGTACTATCGCCTGACAGATCCGTTTAAGAGTGAGGTCTGTGCATGGGAGATCGTTGGAAATTCTCAGGAAGAAGTTCTGCTCAATGTTGTCATGGAGGAGATCCATGGAAATATGACTGTGAATTATGTGCAGCTTCGTGGCCTTGATGAGAGTGCACTTTATAAGGAACAGACTACCGGCAGGATCTATTCCGGAGCTGCTCTGATGCATGGTGGAATGCCGCTTCCTGCAGAGTTTGGGGAGTACAGAGCTTATCAGTATCATTTTGTGAGAGAATAAGAGCGTATTGAGACAGTAAGATAAATAAAAGGATCCGTCATACAGACAGCTGAAAAAGCCGATGTATGGCGGATCTTTTTTTATCATAGCTCAGTGTACGGTGATCTGATAGCTCTTGATAAATTCCTCATCCGGTTTCAGCACATTGATATTTGCTTTTTCGGAAAGAGGTTTTTCAAAACCACAGTCATCACAGCGTCCCATCCACGGCTCCAGGCATACGAAGGGAGCACCGGGTACGGACCAGATACCGAAATTCGGGAAGCCCTCACTGGTAAGTGTCAGATATGGAGTTCCGTCCGGGAAGAGGATACCGGCCTTTTGGATCTGGCCGTTATCAAAAACAAGAGCGTCTTTATCAAACATATGAGGAGCAATGGAACAGGTTCCGTTTTCAAGGGAAAGTGTATGTGGCTCGTCAGCAAGGACTGTTCCTACAGACGTATCGATAAGGAGATAGGTAAGAGTGTCCAGGCCTTCAAAAGCAAGACGGTAATCACTCTGGGATTCGCCTTCACGTACCGGAACACGGAATGCCGGATGGCCGCCGATGGTAAAATACATAGTTTCAGAATCATTATTAACTACTTCCCAGCATACTTCCAAATCATGCTCCTTCAGAGTGTAGGTGATCTTCAGAGCGAAAGCAAACGGATAAACTTTCAGGGTTTCTTCAGAGGACTTAAGGACAAAGGAAAGGGAAGTATCGGTGATATCCGTGCAGATAAAATCGCTGTCTCTTGCAAAGCCGTGCTGGCTGGAAGGATATTCCTTTCCGTTCAGACGCCAGATATCTTTGTAGTTACGTCCCACGTTGGGAAAAAGTACAGGCGCATGGCGTTTCCAGTAAGCCGGATCTGCCTGCCAGAGGATCTCCCTGTCATTAGTCTTGTCATAGATGCCGGTGAGTTCAGCACCGTGATCGGAAACGGAAATCTTAAGAAAGCTGTTTTCAATCGTTCGTGTCATGATAAACCTCCTGTATGACAGCATTCGGGTAATATTACCTCGGAATTGCTGCATGTTTTTTTCTATTTTAGCACATTTTTCAGATGATAACGAGAAAAATACAATCTGTGAAAAATATAACTGGAAAATCTGTCATATTTCACAAGAGAAATTGCTGTTTTTTGGAAGAATAACCTTGACTAATGAAGGATAAATCTATAAAATAATTATGTGCGTAGAAAACATACATTTTTTATGTTTTAAAGAACAATAATTAGGAGGAAAATGTAAAATGGCAAAATGGGTTTACATGTTTACAGAAGGTAATGCTACTATGAGAAATCTTCTGGGCGGCAAAGGTGCCAACCTTGCTGAAATGACAAACCTTGGTCTTCCTGTACCTCAGGGCTTCACAATCACAACAGAGGCCTGCACACAGTACTACGAGGATGGCAGATCCATCAACGATGAGATCATGGCTCAGATCATGGAAGCAATTAC
>ENA-OQMZ01000410-OQMZ01000410.1-human-gut-metagenome-genome-assembly--contig:-NODE-410-length-18504-cov-1.583991_pt1 | contig 18504 bp, 20 predicted proteins | sample MGYA00242621_ERZ504862 | MGnify/ENA primary metagenome ERZ504862 (study PRJEB26092, sample SAMD00036393) | human gut metagenome | host: Homo sapiens | study: EMG produced TPA metagenomics assembly of... | reverse complement strand
GTTGGCAACGTCAGCGTAGGATTTTAGCGGATATATGGCCGGCTTTGAAACCCGGTGGTCTGCTGATTTATAGTACCTGCACTTATAATAGGGAAGAAGATGAGGAAAATGTGGCTTGGATTGCTGATGAATTGGGTGCGGAGATACTGAAAGTGCCAGTGGCGTCGGAATGGGGATAATAGGAAATTTGGCGGGACAGGATTTTCCTGTTTATCGTTTTTGCCTCATAGAGTGAAAGGAGAAGGATTTTTCTTGGCTGTATTGAGGAAGAGTGCTGCCATTTCTCATGTTGTTCCTTGTATTCGTTGTCAGGATGACAAAGAGAAAATAACAAAAAAGAAGAGAAAAGGAGAAAAGGGGAGCTTGTCTCAGGTTGTTCCTTTTCCCAAAGAAGTAAAAAGTTGGTTAAAGCAGGCGGAGGATTTCCGATTTGAGGTAAGAGGCACGAAGGTGATAGCCTTCCCCAATGTCCATCTTTCAGAATATGATCTGTTCCGTCAGGAATTAAAAGTTGTTCATGCGGGTGTTACTATAGGTGAGTTGAAAGGAAAAGACGTTATACCGGATCATTCGTTGGCAATGAGCACATTGCTGAATCATGATGGTTTCTCTCGTTTTGAATTGACCTATGAACAGGCTATTGCTTATTTGCGTAAAGAAGCGATCACATTGGATGCTTCTGTTCCGCGTGGTTATATACTTTTGACTTATAAAAACATTCCATTAGGATTTGCCAAGAACATTGGCAATCGGGCTAATAACCTCTATCCGCAGGAATGGCGTATCCGAAGCGGTTATTTACCCGAAGAACTTTCTTTTGTATGCTAAAAGGAGCCATAGATTTGTTCGGGAAGATTGTGCATATTGTTTTTCATAGACTGGCGCAATGCTTCGCCGGGTACAGACTTGTTTGTATTCTATAATATACAAATTTGTTTGGCTTCGTACAAGGAAAATGTGATTATCAGAAAGGCTTCCTGTAGGTACACCCGTTTTTCCATTCTGAGCAGCCATACGCGGTTTTTCCTTTTATAATCGTTCCTTTGCCACATAGCGGACAGGATTTTCCCACCAATTCGTTATCGGATGGGATAGTGGGAGCGGGCGTGGCTGAAGAAGCGTTTTTTCGTGAGGTTCCGGCCTTTTTTTCGGCTGTTTGACCGTAGCGGTTGTTGCAGTTTTCGTTGCTGTTTCCTCTATTGTGGTGACGCGGCGGTTTGTATTATCACTTAAAACGCTGTGTACTATTTCACTTACCATTTGCTTTAATTCATTTAGAAAAGTCGTTGCATCATAGCTTTTCTTTTCTATTTCACGTAGTTTCTTTTCCCATATTCCCGTTAATTCGGCGGATTTCAACAGTTCTTCGCGAATTAGTCCCACCAGTCTATTCCGGTAGGGGTTGCGATCAGATTTTTACGTTCTTTACGGATATAATGGCGTTTAAATAGGGTTTCAATAATGGCTGCACGTGTAGACGGACGTCCTATTCCATTTTCTTTTAATGCATCGCGTAGCTCGTCATTATCTACCAGCTTACCGGCAGTTTCCATAGCGCGTAGTAAAGTTGCTTCTGTATATGGCCGTGGGGGTTGTGTCCATTTCTCGTCCAGTTTGGGCAGATGCGGCCCGCTTTCTCCTTTCACAAAAGCGGGCAAGGAGTGTTCTTCGTCATTTTCACGGGCTTCTGCATCGGGATCGGTCATACCTTCTGGCAGATTGGTTTGTGGTTTGGCAAAGATAACGCGCCATCCGGGATCTAGAATCTGTTTTCCTGTGGCTTTGAATTCTATACTGTCAGCTTCGCCTATTACGGTAGTAGTGGCAAACTTGCAGTCGGGATAGAATACGGCAATAAAGCGGCGTGCTACCAAATCAAATACCCGTTTCTCCATTTCTGTCAGATTTACAGGAGGTTGTCCCGTAGGAATAATGCATGGTGATCCGTTACTTTTGAATTGTCAAATACTTTTTTGGACTTGATGAGCTTTTGTCCTGCCAACGGAGCGGTAAATACTGTATATGGAGTTAGTCCCGCCAAGATATTGGAACATTTGGGATAGATGTCATCGCTTAAGAAAGTAGTATCTACACGAGGATAAGTAGTCACTTTCTTTTCATACAATGACTGGATAAGTTTTAGAGTTTCGTCAGCAGAATAAGCAAATTTTTTGTTACATTCCACCTGTAGGGAAGTCAGGTCAAAAAGACGGGGAGGTGCTTCTGTGCCTTGTTTTTTGCTACTTCTGTCACGGTAAAAGGAACATTTTTGATACGTTCCATAAGTGCCTGTCCGGTAGCAAGATCGGTGATGGGAGGAATTCCCCTGTTCCCTTCAGCCTTTTTGGCTTTCTTGGGGTTCTCTTTAGCATCGCTTTCTTCCTGAGCCAGTTCCTCATCGCTTTTGCGGATGATGGCAGAGAATGTGGTTTCCCGGTATAAAGTAGCCAGTACCCAATATTGTTGAGGAGTGAAGTTCTCTATTTCTTGCTGACGCTTTACTATCAGTGCCAAAGTCGGAGTCTGCACCCGTCCTATCGATAGAATTTGTCTGTTTTGTCCGTACTTTAAGGTATAGAGCCGGGTGGCGTTCATGCCCAATACCCAATCGCCGATAGCACGGCTTAATCCGGCTTCGTATAAAGGTTGGAATTCTTTTTGATCTTTTAGTTTGCTGAATCCTTCGCGTATGGCTTCTTCAGTCAAGGATGAATCCATAGACGTTTTACCGGGCAGTGTGCTCCTGCTTTCTGCATGACCCATCGTTGAATAAGTTCTCCTTCCTGGCCGGCATCACCGCAATTTATAATTTCATCGGCATTTTGCATCAGTCCTTCTATAATACGAAATTGTTTTTCAATGCCCGGATCGCTGATTAGCTTAATGCCGAAACGAGGTGGGATCATAGGAAGGCTGGACAGACTCCATGCTTTCCATGAGGGAGTGTATTCATGAGGCTCCTTCAAAGTACAGAGGTGTCCGAATGTCCAGGTAACCTGATATCCGTTTCCTTCTATATATCCGTCTTTTTTGGTTTTTGCTCCCAGTACATCCGCTATGTCACGGGCTACGGAAGGTTTTTCGGCAATACAAACTATCATATTTTTTTTCGTTTCTGTTCAAATAGGATTGCAAAGGTAATAAAAACCTCGGAAGAGATTTTGTTTTGTCTTTATTAGTTCTTCTTTTATAAGAATTTAAAAGTAGATATCGGGGGCTTCAAGGTCATTTCAGTGCAAGTGGGCTATTAGGTATGGCTTTTCTGTTATTTGCTGTTTGACGAATGTCTTTTGAACTTTTCTCTATGATTTCAGTTTCTTTTCAGAATCCTATAAGAATTTTGCATCAAAAAGAAACTATAAAACAATGTAATTATGAAAAAGAATTGGATGTTATTTTTATTTTTCGCAGCTTTTGCTGCACTAACTTTTAGTGGTTGTAGTGATGATGACAATAGTGATGTTCCTGAAAACACACATTTGGTTTCAAAAGAAGTACAGGCTGCATTTAATGCAAAATATCCGCAAGCCAAAGACGTGGAATGGGAGCTGAAAGGTGATTATGCTGTAGTAGATTTTTATTGGGATGGTGGAGAGCATTCTGCATGGTTCAATCCGTTATCGGCTGCCTGGTATATGACAGAAACAGATGTTCGTTATGAAAATCTTCCCGAACCTGTACTTGCTGCCCATAAAGCAGGCAAATATGCTGATTGGCGGGTGGATGATGTGGATAAGTTGACTCGTGAGGGAATGGAAACTCTTTATGTCATTGAGGTGGAGAAAGGAGAATCCGAGCTGGATTTGTTTTATTCGTCTACAGGCATATTGGTAAAAACTGTTGTAGATACCGGACACGAAGAAGATTATGATGATTATTTGCCGCAGCCTGATGCAAACGGCATTATAGCTATTGTCAAGCAGAAATATCCCAATGCGACAATTGTAGAAATAGAACGTGAAAAAGGTTTGCAGGAAGTTACTATTTTAGATGAAAACAGAGAGAAAGAGGTTTATTTCAATGAGCGGAACGAATGGATGGGAACAAGCTGGGATGTACAGGTGGCAAATTTACCGGAAGCGGTAAAAAAATCGGTTATGGAAAAATATTCAGACTATGTGATAGATGATGCTGATTATGTGGTGACACCTGATAATGAATGGTATATACTTGATTTGGAAAACAAACAGATCGATAAAGAGCTTAAAGTAAAGGTAGATAAGGACGGCGTTTGGTTGTAATTTTATTATCCCCTAGGCTATGCTAGGTAAACAGGCGGATGTTTCATAGGGCCGGACAGCTTTGGGGGGCTTAAACATTATGATTTTTGTGGCAGGCAGTTGAAATGTGAATTTGTATTTCTGTTATACATTTTTTGTGATTTTGATGAGAGAGTAAAAGATGAATGTGGAAAAATAGATTTGTATGATATACGATATTCAGTTACATTTGCATTTAGAATAAAAAAACAGCATGATGGAAACAGGATTAACTTATACTTCGACTGTTGTCGTTTCAAAAGAAAATGTAGCTGCCACCATGGGTAGCGGCGATTTGAATGTGTTTGCCACTCCCGCTATGGTGGCGTTGATGGAGAATGCTGCCATGAGTGCCGTGCAGATGAGTTGCCTGAGGTTCCACTACAGTAGGGGCCATGATGAACACTACTCATATCAAGCCCTCGGCTGTGGGAGACACGGTTTCGGCTACTGCCGTATTAAAAGAGGTGGAAGGCAGAAAACTTACTTTTGAAGTGCGGGCGCAAGATAGCAAGGGCGTGATTGGAGAAGGTACACATGTACGTTATATTGTGGACAAAGAGAAGTTTATGAGTAAATTGTCTTAATAATTATTTGAAATTATGCCACAACTGAGAGCTTCCCTTCTTTTGTGATTCTGAATATTATTTGTTCCGATAACGGGAGAATCAGAAAGAGGAATGAAGAACGTGCTTTAATAAAAAATATTTAAGGAGAGCAAAACGAATGACAATCTGAAAAAGAGTGTCATGGAGTTCTGCCCTCCTTCTTTTATTCTTGCAGCGCCAAGATATATTCGTATAACTTCTTATAAAACGGATGTTTCGTCAGCGTAGAGGCATCTCCTAATATAATAAGTTTCATGCGTGCACGTGTAATTGCTACATTCATTCGTCGCAAGTCATTTAGAAAACCAATCTGTCCCTCTTCATTTGCACGTACTAAACTGATGAGGATAACGTCTCGTTCCTGTCCCTGAAAACCATCTACCGTATTGATGGTGATAAGGTGTCGGTAAGGCTTGAAGAAAGTATCTCGTTTTATCAGTTGACGGAGATATTGTACTTGTGCTTTATAAGGAGAAATCAGTCCCACATCAATCCGTTCTTCCAGAAAACGGTCTTTACCTATTTTATTGATATAGTTGGTAAGTTGGGAAATGGAGAGTGCCGCCTCCTCTTTATTGATACGGCCGAAGCTTTCACCCACAAACTCTTCGTTGCATTCCATTCCTTCCGTATTTATCCATTCTATCGGTGTGTCATAGTCCAATATACTCCGATATTTTACTTCGGGAGCTGATTTCAGTTCACCCTGATAGAACCATTCTGAAGAGAAACGCATAATTTCATCATTCATTCTATATTGTACCTTTAACAAGGATACAGTGTCGGGTTTGTTGTCTGCAATCTCCTGCATCAGTGTCCGGTCTAATCCTCCACGAGCTGCTTCCATGCATTTAATGGTAGGAGGAAGCTGGCAATAATCACCGGCCAGAATGACACGGTCTGCTTTGCGGATGGCAATCCAGCAGGCAGGCTCTAGAGCTTGTGCGGCTTCGTCTATGAATAAGGTACTGAATTTGCGTCCTGTCAATATTCTGTTGGCGGAACTTACCAGTGTGCAGGCTATCACACGTGCTTCGCCGAACAATGCTTCGTTGATGCGAATTTCCAGTTCGGTGGCACGGTCTTTCAGTGAGTTTATTTTCTGTCGGATATTCTCACGCTCCGCTCCTTTGCGCGAACGTCCGTAGAGCTCGCGTATTGCTTTTCGGATACTCCATAATTGCGGATAATCGGGATGGCTTTCAAAACGGCGTTCATAGGTAAAAGCAAGCATTTTGTCATTGACGCGGGTGGGATTACCAATACGGAGAACGGGAACACCCCGGTCCACCAGTTTCTCGCTAATCCAGTCTACAGCCATATTGCTTTGTGCGCAAACCATCACTTGATTTTCCCGGTGAAGGGTCTCGTAAATGGCTTCTACCAATGTGGTATCTTACCGGTTCCGGGCGGACCGTGGACTATAGCAACATCTTTGGCATGCATCACTTTATTTACTGCTTCCTCCTGCGTATTGTTTAACCAGGGGAAACGGGTGAAGCCGAAACTGAAAGTTTCCGCCTTTTGGTTGCCATGAAAAATCTCACGTAACTCTGCCAGGCGATTCCCTTTTGCCTTGAGGACTTGTCCCAACGCTTCGAACATCAACCGGTAACTGGTTTCATCAAAATAAAGCTGTACTCCCAATTGTAGCTCGGTTGCCTGTATGCTGAGCAATGCATCTGCCGAGGGGAGAACGATTACCATTCGGTCTTCGTCCACGTAGTTGACAGTTGCCGTAAAATTGAAATAATGTAATTGGCCTGATGCATTTTGCGTAAAAAAGCATACCGGACGGCCGAATTCAAATACATGTTCTATGTCTTTGTCTTCTTGCCTTTCAACTTCTACAACCAATTGATTCAATGAGTTATAATAGCTTCTGCCTGCCGATATAGGATACCAGCACATACCCCGTTTCACTTTGCGCCCGATGCCCATAGCTTCAGTCTGTTGCCTGAAAGTCTCTTTTTCGTAATCATATTCTAATTTTAGTAACAACTCTTTGCGTTGTAGTTTGTTAATTATATTAGAAAGGGGTATATGTTGGTTCATAATGATGCTTTTTCTATAAGAATTGCAAAGATAATAATAATCCTTTAGGTAGGACTTTATGTTTTATTTTGTTTAAACGTATTATAGATTACACAAGAATTCAAATAATTATTCCTATATTGCCAAAAATAAAATAGATTTAAAACTGTAATAATTATAAATGGTAAAAGGTATGGTATATGACTTGGACATGTTAAAGGCCTTTTATGCTTCTTTCGAAAAGAAGATAGGTCGGGTAAGAGCCGTGTTGCAGCGTCCGCTGACATTGGCTGAGAAAATTCTGTATACACATCTTTATGATGATGCTCAACTGAAGAATTATGAACGTGGCGAGGACTATGTGAATTTCCGTCCCGACGCGTGGCTATGCAAGACGCGACGGCGCAAATGGCATTGTTGCAATTTATCAATGCAGGAAAGGATTCCGCTGCCGTACCTTCTACTGTGCATTGTGACCATTTGATTCAGGCATATAAAGGAGCGGGCCCGGATATTGCAACGGCTACGGAAACCAACCGTGAGGTATACGATTTCTTACGAGATGTTTCTTTCGCGTTTCGGTATCGGGTTTTGGAAACCGGGAGCAGGAATCATTCATCAGGTGGTACTCGAAAACTATGCTTTTCCCGGGGGAATGATGGTGGGGGACGGATTCTCATACCCCCAATGCCGGAGGATTGGGAATGGTGGCAATCGGAGTCGGTGGTGCCGATGCTGTGGATGTAATGACCGGTATGGAATGGGAGTTAAAGATGCCGAAACTGATTGGATGTTCATTTGACCGGAAGCTTGAATGGATGCTTCGCCAAAGGATGTGATTCTGAAATTGGCCGGTATTCTGACCGTGAAAGGTGGAACGAATGCATTATAGAATATTTTGGAGAAGGGACAGCTTCACTTTCGGCAACCGGTAAGGCTACTATCTGCAATATGGGTGCAGAGGTGGGGGCTACTACATCCTTGTTCCCCTATGACGATCGGATGGCTGTGTATCTGAAAGCTACCGGAAGAGAGTCTGTAGCAGAGATGGCCGGAAAAGTGGCAAATGATTTACGTGCCGATGCTGAGGTTGTTGCCAATCCTTCTGCTTTTTACGACCGTGTGATTGAAATTAATTTGTCCGAGTTGGAACCTTATATCAACGGGCCGTTTACACCGGATGCCGCAACACCTATTTCAGAGTTTGCCGAAAAGGTATTGGTTAATGGTTATCCGCGTAAGATGGAAGTCGGGCTGATAGGTTCATGTACCAATTCCTCTTATCAGGATTTAAGTCGGGCTGCTTCCATTGCCCGTCAGGTAGCTGAAAAACATTTGGCTGTGGCTGCTCCTTTGATTGTCAATCCGGGTTCTGAACAGATTCGAGCTACCGCCGAGCGTGACGGGATGATTGATGCTTTCCAAAAGATTGGGCTACTATTATGGCGAATGCTTGCGGTCCGTGCATCGGACAGTGGAAACGCCATACCGATGATCCTGTCCGCAAGAACTCGATTGTCACTTCTTTCAACCGTAATTTTGCCAAACGTGCCGATGGTAATCCGAATACACATGCATTTGTGGCTTCTCCTGAATTGGTATTGGCTCTGACTATTGCCGGTGATTTATGTTTCAATCCGTTGAAAGATACGTTGATAAATCAAGAAGGCGAGAAGGTGAAATTGAGCGTCCCGAGGGAGATGAATTGCCGTCGGCAGGTTTCACTCAAGGTAATCCCGGTTATTTGGCTCCTGCCGGTGCACAGGTAGAAATTAAGGTGAATCCCGAATCACAGCGTTTGCAGTTATTGGCTCCGTTTCCGGCATGGGATGGAAAGGATTTTACGGATATGCCTTTACTGATTAAGGCTCAAGGTAAATGTACCACAGACCATATTTCGATGGCAGGCCCGTGGCTGCGTTTCCGTGGTCATCTGGAAAATATTTCGGATAATATGCTGATGGGGGCGGTGAATGCTTTCAATGGTGAAACGAACAAGGTGTGGAACCGATTGACAAATACCTATGAGAGTGTATCGGGCGCGGCTAAGCGATAATAAAGCGCAAGGCATCGGTCTATGGTAGTTGCGGAGGAAAATTATGGAGAAGGTTCCAGTCGTGAACATGCTGCTATGGAGCCTCGTTTTCTGAATGTAAAGGTTATTTTGGCAAAGAGTTTTGCCCGAATCCATGAAACGAATCTGAAGAAGCAGGGAATGCTGGCGGTGACTTTTATAGACAAAGCGGACTATGACAAGATTCAAGAACATGATTTGATTACCGTCAGCGGATTGGCGGACTTTGCTCCCGGAAGAAATCTGACTGTGACTTTACACCATGAAGATGGCACTCAGGATCGTTTTGAAGTACAGCATACTTATAATGAACAGCAGATAGGTTGGTTCCGTGCCGGCTCTGCTCTAAATGCAAGATAAAAGATGAAAAAGACAGTACCTTATATTACAGGAGACGGAGTGGGAGTAGAAATCACTCCTCCATGCAAGCCATAGTGAATGCAGCCGTGAAAAAGGCATACGGCAGCGAACACGAAATAGAATGGATAGAAGTGCTGGCAGGTGAACGTGCTTTCAACGAAACAGGTTCCTGGTTGCCGGATGAGACGATGGAGGCTTTCAAGAAATATGGTGTGGGCATAAAAGGTCCGTTGACTACTCCGGTAGGAGGTGGTATCCGTTCCTTGAATGTGGCTTTGCGTCAGACGCTGGATCTGTATGTGTGTCTGCGCCCCGTACGTTGGTTCAGCGGAGTGTATCTCCGGTGAAAGAGCCTCAGAAGGTGGATATGCATATTTTCCGCGAAAATACGGAAGATATTTATGCAGGTATAGAATGGGAAGCAGGTACGCCGGAAGCTGAGAAGTTTTATCGTTTTTTGCATGATGAAATGGGAGTGGCTAAAGTGCGCTTTCCCGAAAGTTCTTCGTTTGGCGTGAAACCGGTGTCCAAAGAAGGAACGGAACGTCTGGTACGTGCGGCATGTAAATATGCTTTGGAGCATGGCTTGCCGTCAGTGACGTTGGTGCATAAAGGAAATATCATGAAGTTTACTGAAGGCGGCTTCAAGAAATGGGGATATGAACTGGCGGAACGTGAATTCGGAGATGCCATTGCGTCAGGCAAGTTGGTGATAAAAGACTGCATAGCCGATGCATTCTTGCAGAATACGTTATTGATTCCCGAAGAATATTCGGTGGTGGCTACCTTGAATTTGAACGGAGATTACATCTCGGATCAGTTGGCTGCATGGTAGGCGGCATCGGAATTGCCCCCGGAGCGAACATCAATTACAATACCGGTCATGCCATTTTTGAAGCAACTCACGGTACGGCTCCCAATATTGCCGGAAAGGATGTGGTGAATCCTTGTTCATTAATCCTCTCGGCTGTCATGATGTTGGAACATTTTGGCTGGAATAAGGCGGCGGAGCTGATAGTGAATGCCTTGGAATCCAGTTTTGGCGAGGGACGTGCACACATGACCTTGCTCGTTTTATGCCCGGAGGTGTCTCGCTTGGCACGTCGGCATTTACAAAAGAAATAATAGAAAGAATAAACTCCTAAAAACTCACGGATATGAAGAAAGAATATATCATTTACAAACTCTCCGAGGAAATGAAGAATGCGACCCGGATTGAGAACGAATTGTTCAAGAAGTTTGATGTAAAGCGCGGATTGCGTAACGAAGATGGCACCGGTGTTTTGGTAGGGTTGACCAAGATAGGCAATGTAGTAGGGTATGAACGTATTCCCGGCGGAGGATTGAAGCCGATTCCCGGCAAACTTTTCTATCGTGGGTATGATTTGGAAGATTTGGCACATAGTATCATTAAGGAGAAACGTTTTGGTTTTGAGGAGGTGGCTTATCTGTTATTGTCCGGTCATTTGCCTGACAAGGAAGAGTTGGCTTCTTTCTGTGAGTTGATTAATGACAATACTCCGTTGGAACAGAAGACCAAAATGAATATCATTGAGTTGGAGGGAAATAACATTATGAACATTCTGGCCCGTAGCGTGCTTGAAATGTACCGTTTTGACCCGCAGGCGGATGATACTTCGCGTGATAACCTGATGCGTCAGAGTATTGACTTGATATCCAAGTTCCCGACCATTATTGCATACGCTTATAACATGTTGCGCCATGCCACGTATGGTCGTTCGTTGCATATCCGTCATCCGCGTGAAAAACTGTCTATCGCAGAAAACTTCCTGTATATGTTAAAAAAGGATTATACGGAACTTGATGCGCGCACGCTTGATTTGCTGTTGGTACTTCAGGCTGAACACGGAGGTGGTAATAACTCTACTTTTACCGTCCGTGTAGTTTCGTCCAGCCGTACGGATACTTATTCGGCCATAGCCGCAGGTATCGGCTCGTTGAAAGGTCCGCTTCATGGAGGGGCAAATATCCAAGTGGCGGATATGTTCCATCATTTGCAGGAAAATATCAAGGATTGGACCAATGTGGACGAATTGATACTTACTTTACCCGTATGTTGAATAAGGAAGCGTATGATAAGTCCGGTCTGATTTATGGTATCGGCCATGCGGTCTATACGATATCCGATCCTCGTGCTATTTTGTTGAAAGAATTGGCTCGTGATTTGGCAAAAGAAAAAGGTAAGGAAGAAGAATTTGCCTTCCTGGAATTGTTGGAGGAACGTGCCATTGCTATGTTCGGAAAGATTAAGAATAACGGCAAGACGGTGTCCAGCAATATCGATTTCTATTCAGGTTTCGTATATGAAATGATTGGTCTGCCACAGGAAATATTTACACCTTTGTTTGCGATGGCTCGTATCGTGGGGTGGTGCGCACACCGCAATGAGGAGCTGAATTTTGAAGGAAAACGCATTATTCGTCCGGCATACAAGAATGTGTTGGAAGAACTGGAATATGTGCCTTTGAAACAGAGATAACGGTTTAGAGGCACCTCGGTTGGCGATAAGCTTTGGTATTATTGTTTTAGCTTGGCGGCAATGAGGTCTGTATTGTTGTAAAGAAAAGTGAGATATCTTCGTGGACAAAGTAAGATATGTTTCCGAGCAAAGTAACACCACGTACATGTTCCACGAAGATATTTTACTTTTTTTTCAGTGAGATATGGTCGTTCATAATACTCTATATAGAGTACCTTGAAAAATCCTTCAAATCTTTCAGCATGCTCGCAAATGCCCTGCCCGTCGGCTTTTCGGCTGAAGAATTGGGTTCGGGAATCCTTCAGCGGGATTGGAATCCTTCAGCCAGACCGGTGTCTTTCCAGTTCTTAGGGAATTGGTTTTTCTGAAGGATATTTTCCGGCTGAAACATTTCACAATGCATATCCTTCAGCCGGAATGCCGACGGGCAGGGCGTTTGCGGAATGGCTGAAAGATCTGAAGTAAAAATAAGGCGTTTCGGCATGTAGATACCGTTATGGGAAAAAACAACAGGTCAAATTTTAAAAAGCTCTTGTTCTTTCAATGAAAACGTCTTGTTCTTTTCTGAAAAGAACAAAGCCTTTAAAAAAAAGAACAAGACGTTTGAAAGGTTAGTAACGTGTATGCCGGAAGGTTAATAACGTGTGGGATGATACGTTACTATTGAATATTTTACAATTATAATTCATTATATTGCATACTATACATATCAAAACCGTCAGCCCAATAATTGCGTTTGATTTCATTCAGTGTGAATCCTTGCTTTTCATAGAATTTATATGCTAATTGCGAGGTTCGGACTTGTTATTTTTTGATACTGGGAATAAGCCTTTAAAACCTCAATTCTGTATCTTAAAAGCTTTTTACCTAAAGATTTGCCTTGATAGTCGGGATGCATAATATCCCAACTTATTTTTCCAATGGTTCTTTTTTCTGCGAAATTTATCCCGCCGCATCCAACCACTTTCCCGTCAACGAGCAAGACATAATAGAGCTCTATTCCTTTATCCAAATAATTGCTCAAATCATTAACCTCCTCTTTTGCAAAGAAGTTGGGTGTGTTTAATTTAATTAAATTCATTACAACTTCTTTATCTGTCGTCAAATATTCTCTAATTACAATTGAATTATCTTGTGTCATAGAACTTTCGTTTGAAATTTATTGGTAAAGATAGTGATAAAACGAGAGTTAGAGCGGATAGGTTCAAGAAGGTTGAAAATAAAGGTTTTAGCGAGAATTTGACTGCAAAGATGAACCAAGCGAAACCCTTCTCAAAGCCAATTGAAACCGGAGTTGCGTTACCATCCGTTACTCTGTTCCGAATGGTAAAGGCGGTTTTGGGAGGATTTCAAAACGCTGAATTACAGGCACGATTCGGGAATCTTCGACTGTAAAAACGGTCGGATTTTCGGATTTTGGGCTTGCTGCCGTGAAAAAAGTCTGTTTTCCGCCTCGATTGCACTGATTCGCTGCGGTCTGCATTTCGTCGAACAGCTCTACAAGTAATAATTTTGTTTCATTAAAAATCGTAGAGTTATGAGATCGACATTCAAAGTTTTGTTTTATCTGAAATGCAATGCCCCGAAAAAGGACGGCTTATTCCCGTCATGTGCCGTATCACGATAAACGGCAAAATAGCCCAGTTCAGTTGCAAGCTGGACGTGAGGAGAAGTCGTGGAACGTGGAGTTAGGCCGTGTCTCCGGCCGCAGCATCGCTGCACAGGAGACCAACCGTATGCTGGATAAAATCCGTGTAGGTATCAACCAAGCCTACCAGAAGATCGCCGACCGGGATAATTATGTTACCGCCGAGAAAGTGCGCAACGCCTATCTCGGTTTGGGGATGAACCATGAAACACTACTGGCGGTATTCCGTCAGCACAACGAGGATTACGGGAAGCAGGTGGGCAAGCTCAAAAGCCCGCGCAGCTATTGGAAATACTGCACCATGTACAAACACCTCTCGGAGTTCGTCGAAAAGCGGTATAAGGTCAGCGACATCGCGTTCAAAGAGCTTACTCCGGCATTTATCACGGACTTCGAGTTGTTCCTGCGGGTAGAAAAGAATCACTGCAACAACACGGTCTGGTCTTATATGATGCCGTTCCGGAAAATAATCTATATGGCCGTCAATAACGGTTTGTTGCAGCGCGACCCGTTCTTCGCGTACAGCATCACGAAGGAGGAGACCAAACGGGGTTTTCTGACCCAAGAGGAAATCACACTCCTGATCAACGGCACATTCAAAAAGAAAAGCTACGAGCTGATCCGCGATCTGTTCATCTTCTGCACCTTTACGGGTTTGAGCTGGACGGATATGGCGAACCTGACGAAAGCCAACCTGCGCACCTCGTTCGACGGGCATCTGTGGATCGACACGAACTGCCAGAAAACAGGCGTCGAAACGAATATCCGGTTGTTGGACGTTGCCAGACACATCATCGAGAAATACGACGGCATGGCCGAAAGGGACAAACTGCTGCCAGTTCCCTGTTACGCCAACTGCAAGAACGGCATCAAAGCAATAGCGAAGAAGTGCGGTATCGAAAAGAACGTCACGTGGCATCAAAGCAGGCATATTGAATTGCCTTTGTCGCTGAATTTGAATAGATTGCAAAGATTAGTTTCTTGATAGGTAACGATTTGGAAACGAGTGAAGTTCTGTATTTTACCTCGTCTTGCATTAAATCAAAAGAACGCCTTTTTGCAATGCAAAGATAGTGATTAGAATTGATTTACAATAAACTTCATCCTGCAAAATCGCAGATTCCTGTGCATTTTTATTGTTCAAATACTGCTAACTTCACTAAAAATGAGTAACTTTGCAAACTAACAAGTATTGGTTTTGCCATGGTTATAAGAACGATAAAATTGACATCACTATTTGTCAATACGGAAAATTATAGATTTGAGCCTTTATCATCACAAAAAGAAGCAATAGATAAGATGATAGAGGATCAAGGGGATAAATTATATTCTCTTGTGGACGATATTGTAACCAATGGTCTTAGCCCCGTCGATTTGATTATTGTAACACCCAACGAAGACAGCAATAAGTATGTTGTACTTGAAGGAAATAGGCGAATAACGTCATTAAAACTATTAAATAATCCGACACTAATAGATGACAAATACTCTCCTTTAAGGAAGAAATTCAGAAATTACAAAAAGAAAAACCTAATGCTATTTCTGAATTGAAGAATATTGCTTGTGCTGTTTTTGAAACCCCTACTGAAGCTGATATATGGATAAAACGTAAACACTCTGGAGAACTTTAATGGTATCGGAACTGTCACTTGGAACGCTCAACAAAAGCAAAGATTCGAGGAGAAGACAGAAGGAAAATCATCAATTCCATTGCAAATTATCACTTTGCTGAAATCACAAGAAGAGGTTTCTGATACGATTAAGGATTCATTATCTAAATTAAACATTACCAACTTGCAACGTTTGATGTCGGATCCATATGTTAGAGAACACCTTGGCTTGGAAATTAACAATGGAATTTTAGTTTCAAAGGTTAAAGTGTCCGAAGTCATTAAGGGGCTTTTAAAAGTTGTTACAGACATTCTGAATCCGGAATTCAAAGTTTCTGATATCTATAACAGAGAAAAAAGAAAGCAATATATTGATAATTTTGACAAGAGTCAAAAGCCAGATTTGTCTAATGAAGCATCTGAACAATGGAGTGTTCAAGATATTGAAAACAATAAAGAACAAGCATCAAGAAATAGCGAGAAACAAGAAATAAAAGGGGATAAAAACAGGAAAACAAGAAACAGAGGAGCTTTAGTGCCCAAGTCTTTGAATTTACATATCAGTAACCCGAAAATTAATAAAATTTTCGAGGAGCTAAAACATGTTCAGGTCAAGACATGCCCCAATGCATCTTCAGTCCTTTTAAGAGTATTTTTAGAACTATCTGTTGATGCCTATTTGGAGAAATTTGATTTAGTAAGAAACAATGCTATTACAGCTTGTTCTTCTGGTGAAAGTTTGCAAGGGAAAGTTGGTAAAGTCTTAAATCATATGACCCAATTAGGAACAATGAGTAATGACTTATCAAAGGGCATAAGGTCTGAAATAAATGATAAAAATTCAGTTCTTTCAATCGAATCATTGAATGCATATGTTCATAACGAGTTTTTCTACCTAAAGCAGATAATTTGATTACTGGATGGGACAACATAGAAAGTTTTTTTTATCCAATTGTGGGAATCAATAAAAAATAAAGAATAATATTATGGAATTTCTATCACCTTTAAGATACCCTGGCGGTAAGGCTAAAGTTGCTGATTTCGTACAATGCTTAATCAAAGAAAACGCATTGCTCGATGGCACTTATGTTGAACCATATGTTGGAGGTGGTTCCGTTGCATTATCTTTGCTCTTTAATGAATATGTCAGCGACATACATATAAATGATAAGGATATATCTATTTATGCCTTTTGGTATAGTGCCTTAAATAACGTGGATGCTCTCTGCAAGATGATAAAGGATACTCCTTTAAATGTTGAAACTTGGTTTAAACAAAAAGAAATTCAATCCAATAAAGAGAATTCTGACTTGTTAGAATTAGGCTTTTCTACATTCTTCTTGAATAGGACTAATCGCTCAGGAATCTTGAAAGCAGGAGTCATTGGCGGTTATGACCAAACTGGAAATTATAAGATTGATGCAAGATTCAACAAAGAAGATTTGATAAAAAAGGATTCAACGTATAGCAGATTATGCAGATAGAATTCCATTTAACAAATGAAGATGCTGTTTCTTTAGTACAACGGTTAAAAAATGAATTACCGTATAATACGTTATTTTATTTAGACCCACCATACTATGTAAAAGGTAAAGGACTTTATCTGAATTACTATAATGATACAGATCATCAAAATATAGCTAACACTATAAGTGAGATTGCAAATTGTAAGTGGATTGTCTCTTATGATAATGTACCATTCATAACCAGCCTATATTCAAAATATAGACAGCAATGTTTTGAATTGAATTATAGTGCGAGTAATTCCGGGAAAGGTAAAGAGATAATGGTATTTTGCGATGGCATAGTTATCCCCAAACACAAACTATTTAACCATTCTACAAAGTGAAAATAACGCACATTCATATCGAAAGATTTCGAGGATTTCAAAATGAAGATTTTGAAGTAGGCTCTTTGTTAACAGCAATTGCAGGGCAAAACGGAACTCAAAAGTCAACATTACTTGGTATTATAACACAAACTTTCACTCTTAAGACAGAAGATTCTATGAGAGTTGAAAAGCCCTTGTGTGGTGGTAGTTATATTTCCGCATTCAAAGATAAGTTTAGGTTATCACCTACTTTTGATAAACCAAAAGGTCATGAATGGACTATTTCCTTTGATGCAGGAATGGATGATTTTACTGTTGAAAGTATCAAACGAACAGGAGATCCTAATGTCCGTTTTTGGAAAAAAGGAGCTAGGCAAGAAGGAGATGGATACATTTCCTTCCCCACAATCTTTTTAAGTCTAAAGCGATTAGTTCCAGTGGCAGAGGAAGCTAAAATCATTACAGATGATACATTATTAACGCAAGAAGAACTAAATGAGTTTAAGCAATTGCATAATAAAATTCTAATAGCACAAACTCCCATTTCTTCCGCAACAACAATCACATCAAAAAACAAGCAATCTATAGGTGTATCTACAGAACTATACGATTGGAATCAAAACTCTATGGGGCAAGATAATTTAGGTAAAATTATCTTGGCGTTATTTTCTTTTAAAAGATTACATGACAAATATCCCCGACAATACAAAGGCGGTATTTTGGCCATTGATGAGATGGATGCAACAATGTATCCCGCATCCCAAGTAGAGTTGTTAAAGGTTTTGCGCAAATATGCATCTAAGTTGAATTTGCAAATTTTATTTACAACTCATTCAATGTCTCTTCTTAAGGCAATGGATGATTTAGTTCAAGAAGTAACTAAAAAAGAAGAAACAGCCAATCAAGCAAAGATCCTTTACCTTAAGAAGGTTGATGATAAGATTGCAATTAAACAGGGCGTGAACTTCAAAGGCATTCAATTGGATTTAAATGTTGTTGCAGAAGGAAATAATCGCAAGAAAAATAGAATTACAGCATATACGGAAGACAAGGAAAATATCTTATTTGTAAAAGCTATTTTAAAGAGCAAGGCTTTTGTGTTGGATTTTGTGGATGTAACATTACCATGTTCAACATTAATGGAACTTGTAACCAAAAGAGTGCCTGCTTTTATATATCCATATTCTATTGTTATATTAGATGGGGATGTTAGAATGAATAAAAATGATCTCAGGAAAATCAACAATGCAGATAACATTTTGATTTTACCGGGAAATAAGTCTCCAGAAAGACTATTGGCCTCTTATTTGTATAATCTATCTGATGTAGACCCATTATGGTCTAAGATTGCAGATGGGTACACAAAACAATTCTGTTTCCGAGAGTATTCCATGGAACAAATAAATGCAGGAGGTGAACTGGGGCGCCAAAATGCAAAAAAATGGTTTAATAGCCAATTAGAATATTGGGGGCGAAACGGTTGTAAAGTCCTTAATCCTTTTTTAAGTTCAATTTCTGAGGAGGCACAAGAGTTTAGAACAAATTTTGACAATATGATTAAACAGTATATCCATACTAAA
>ENA-OQMZ01000409-OQMZ01000409.1-human-gut-metagenome-genome-assembly--contig:-NODE-409-length-18509-cov-1.657926_pt1 | contig 18509 bp, 24 predicted proteins | sample MGYA00242621_ERZ504862 | MGnify/ENA primary metagenome ERZ504862 (study PRJEB26092, sample SAMD00036393) | human gut metagenome | host: Homo sapiens | study: EMG produced TPA metagenomics assembly of... | reverse complement strand
AGCACGTTCTGCCTCTTTGGCGGCTTTTTCTTTCTCTTTATCTTGTTCTGTCAGCTGTCTCACTTTGTCTATCAGTCTTTGCCCCGTATATCTTGTGTGATGACCCGCTTGTCAGGACCTATCAGTATATTGGCAGGAATCCGGGTTATGCCTTGTTGCTTGACAATGGAATTGTTCCAGCCTTTGAAATCGCAAACTTGTTTCCATTGCGTGGTATCTCTTTGAATGATTTTCTCCATCCATTCCTTTTATCCAGATCAAGGGAGAGCTGATAATAACAAACTTGTCTTTTTCAATGCCTTTTGTACGGATACTAAAGAATCTTGTGTGGCAATGCTTTCTTTGTTCCAGCTTGCCCAAAAATCCAAAAGGACATATTTCCCTTTTACACTGTTCCAGTTGACGGTCTTTCCTTTTTTATCCGTGCACGAGATGTTGGAAACGTAGCGATGTTCTGTCAGTTCTTTTTTCTCACTTAATTTATTCTGGAGTTCTATAATATAAGGTGTGTCTTTTATAATACCGCTTAGTCCTTTTATCAGCTGATCTATGTGGTTGTAATCAGGAAGCGAGTCCTGTACGTAATATTTGTCTATCAGATAGATATTGCTGTACGAGCTTGGGTTGGTTTTAATCAACGAATCCACAGCAGTCATAACAGCTGCCTTGTTATTTTCTAAGGTGCTAAGGTACTGGATATGTTTTGCCAGTTGTGCGTTTTCTCCCTTTCCTTTAACCTCTATCTTTCCGGCCATTCCGTTTAGGGTAACACTTTCTCCTTTATCAGCATATATCGGTAAGATTTGTTTTTCTCCCAATAGTAATGAGAAGATAGTAAATGTGTCAGGGGTAATGGTGTAAGTGAATTTACCTTTTGAGAGGAGTATGGTAATCCAGCTTGTAATCGGGTTCTTGATAAAATACTAATATAGTGTCTGAAGGAAGTCCTTTAATGCTTCCTTCCAAGGTGAATGTATTTTTCTTGCCGCAGCCGCTTGCCAGCACAACAAGAGTGAAAAGAAAGAATAGTAATTTTTTCATTTCAAGATATTTTTTGCGAAAATACGCATTTTGTGGCTAAAGGCAGGCATAAATGAAGGTTATTTTACATAAAAAGACCGGAAGCTTCATCACGAAGCCTCCGGTTTCAGTCATAATCATCTAAAAAACTAGACAAGATGATATCTAGTTATATTATTTGATAGCATCAGCGTATTTAGCGAACTCGCGATCGTTAGCAGCTTTTCCAGCCATTGAAGGATCTTTTGCGATTGCGCTCTTGATGCTGCTGCTTACCAATGAAGCATTGTTTGTGCGAGCACCAACGATAGCCATCAAGTAGTCAGTCATTGCATCCGGATTCTTGATTGCAGACAAAGTAGCTTTTGCTTTGTTATAGTCTTTAGCCAAAATCTGAGCTTGAGCGGCACTGTTAGTCTTAGCGTCACCGAATGAGTTGACAGCTCTGTCATACTGGCCTTGTTTGATATATAAGTTACCCAAAGCTTCGCCGGCAGCGTTAGCACCTGTAGCTTTGCCTAAGTAAGTTTCGGCAGCTGCAACATTGCCCTTAACCAATTCGCAAAGACCAAGGTTAGCGTTTACTTCAGGAGCGTTAGCGTTCTTAGAAGCAGCTTGTTTGAAGTAGCTTTCTGCTTTAGCAGCATCACCGGCAGCGAATGCCAATTCACCCAAGTTATTATAAGCACGGAAATCGTTCGGATAAAGTTGAGTTGTCTTGGTGAAGATAGCTTCTTTGCGAGCGTTGTCGTTAGTCAGGGTAGCAGCGTACAATAATTCTTCTACACTCAATACTTTAGGATCAGAGTTGAATGCTTCGTTGATTTCGTCATCGCTACGACCGATGATGTCATAGTTGGCAGTTAAACGGGCACGACGCAACTGAGGCAGGATTTCGTCAGCCAAAGTTTTGTATACAGAAGAGATATTCTTGATTTCAGCTTCTCTTTGTTCAGGATCATTGTACATAGAAAGAACACGTAAGATCAAATCTTTATCCTGCAAGTTTGATTTAGATACCAGTTCTTGGAAGCCTTCCCAGTCTTGTGCAGTGTATTTTGCATCCAGGTTAGTATCAATCTTGCCCTTCTTCAACTGGCGTTCCATATATTTTTCTGTGTTTGCTTCACGGTTTTCAGCCAAACCGGTGTTCAGTTCCACACCACCATCAGGTGAAGCGTATGCAGAAATTTCGATGTTGTTCAGTTTGTAGTTCTTTGTGTCGGCATTAATTTCAGCCACTTTCTTATGGAATTCTTTGATATCGTCAGAATTCAATTCGCTGTTGCGCAAGTTGGCTTGCTGGATCAAGAACATGATGTTGGCAGTCTGAGCATCTTTAATAATGCGTTGGAAAGCATCGTTAGCGTATGATGCGTTAGAGCTGGCAGCAGTAGGCAGTTCAGAAGTCGCGATAACGCCATCAGCGATTTTTACAGAAGGAATAGTGTATGATTTCTTTCCTTTTGTAATCTTGAAATCAAGATAAAGTTCAGAGTTTGCCATTTCGGGAACGTAGTCGAAAGAAGCTTCATCGTGTAGCTGCCACCTGCCTTGTAAGCGATAGTCTGATTGTTTCCTTCTACTTTTTCTCCTTGGAATACAGCGGGCTGGCCTTTAGCTTCGCCGCCTTTCCATCTCAGAACGGGGGTAACTTCAACAGTTGCGTTCTTCTTGAAATACTTTTCGGGGAATTTACCATTAATTGTCACAGGCACTTTACCACCGATTGCTTCAAGCACTTCAGGGTTAGTTGTGAAATAGTCAGAAGACAATTCTCCCATCTTGCCGCATGATGATAAGGCAAGGACCAATAAAGCCACTAAGGGCAAATACAACTTTTTAATCATAGTTACTTATTAATTTAACGTTTGTAATGTAAAATTCGCTATAGTACGTTTTTGTGCGTCTCTTTGGGGGCAAAGATAGGAAAAACTCTATTATATGCTAGCTTCTTAGCCTTGCTTTTTTTTCAATTTATCTTAAAATATTTAGAATATAGAACCTTTATTATCTTTTTCTCTGAATTTGATGTTACGGGGGTGATGTTCTATGATTTCACTGCGTAGCATATTACGGTCTATATGTGTATAAATTTCTGTTGTCCCGATACTTTCATGTCCCAGCATGCACTGTATGGCACGCAAGTTGGCACCTCCTTCCAGCAAATGTGTTGCAAAAGAATGGCGGAATGTGTGAGGACTGATTTTTTTTTCAGACCTATCCGGCTGCCAGTTCCTTGATGATATGGAAAACCATGATGCGGGAGATGTTCTTCCCGAAATTGCTGATAAAGACAAAGTCTTCAAATCCCGGCTTTATTTTCATCAGGTTACGGTCGGTGAAGTAGAGCCTGATTTCCTTGATGGCGCGCGGTGAAATAGGAACCAGCCGCTGTTTGCTTCCTTTTCCTTCCACTTTGATGAAGCTTCTTCAAAATAAAGTTCGGATAATTTCAGGTTGCAGAGTTCGGAAACACGGAGTCCGCAACTGTAAAGCGTTTCCAGTATGGCCCTGTTGCGCTGTCCCTCTTTGGTGCTGCGGTCTATGCTTCCTATCAGCAGGTCTATCTCTTCTACTGTCATTACTTCGGGCAGTTTGAAACCTGTCTGGGGGGATTCCAGCAATTCTGTCGGATCGGCTTTCAGGTAATCTTCCATAATGAGGAAACGGTAGAAAGAGCGGATGCCCGACAAGATGCGTGCCTGCGAACGGGGGTGGATGCCGATATCATGTAATCCGGCCGAGAAATCTTCCAGATTTTCAAGCCGGACATCCAGAATGTTGATGTTTTCTAATGTAAGATAAGCCAGTAACTTGTCCAGGTCAGTAAGATAAGCATCTACCGTATTGTCAGATAACGATTTCTCCAACTTTAAATATTGTTTGTATTTCACCAATATCTTGTCTGTTTTCTCGGTTCTTTTCATTTCTTTTTTCTACCTTTGTACCCAAATTCCCTGCAAAGGTAGAAAAGTTCAGATATAGTATAAATATGAAAATACAAATTATTAATGGACCTAATATCAATTTATTAGGCAAACGGGAACCTTCCATTTATGGCGCTGTTTCATTTGAAGACTATCTGGTGGAATTGCGCCATACTTATCCGGACATTGAAATAGCGTATTATCAGTCGAATGTGGAAGGGTGAGATGATCAACAAAATACACGAAGTGGGTTTTGATTATGACGGCATCGTGTTGAATGCAGGGGCTTATACGCATACTTCCATTGCTTTGCAGGATGCTATCCGCGCCGTGACAGCTCCCGTGGTTGAGGTGCACATCTCGAATGTACATACCCGTGAGGAGTTTCGCCATAAGTCGATGATTTCCTGTGCTTGTGCGGGAGTGATTTGTGGGTTCGGGCTTCATTCATATCGTTTGGCGATTGAGGCTTTGTTAATGAGAAAATAAAACGTTTAGGTATAATATAAGGTGATAAGATTATGATGTTGAAACAAACAAAAATCGTAGCGTCCATCTCAGATCAGCGTTGCGAGGTAGAGTTTATAAGAGATCTTTTCAAGGCCGGTATGAATGTGGTCCGTATGAATACGGCTCACGCTTCACGTGAAGGTTTTGAAAAATTGATAACCAATGTACGTGAGGTTTCCAACCGTATTGCCATATTGATGGACACAAAAGGGCCCGAAGTGCGTACTACTGCTATTGCGGGCGGCGAGCCTATTCCTTATCAGATTGGTGACAAAGTGAAGATTGTAGGCAATCCTGCACAAGAAACGACCCGTGAATGTATTGCTGTATCTTATCCCGGTTTTGTGCATGATCTCCAGGTGGATGGCGATATTCTGATTGATGATGGTGATCTGGAGCTGCGTGTGATTGAGAAGACAGACGAGTATTTGTTGTGTGAGGTGCAGAATGAAGCTACTTTGGGTAACCGTAAGAGTGTAAATGTACCGGGCGTGCGCATCAATCTCCCTTCTTTGACAGAAAAGGACCGTAACAATATACTGTATGCTATTGAAAAGGACATTGATTTCATAGCACATTCGTTTGTTCGTAATAAGCAGGATGTGCTGGATATCCGTCAGATACTGGATGCATACGGCAGCGACATTAAGATTATCGCCAAGATCGAAAATCAGGAAGGAGTGGACAATATTGATGAAATATTGGAAGTGGCCGACGGAGTCATGGTGGCTCGTGGTGACTTGGGCATTGAGGTTCCTCAGGAACGAATTCCCGGCATTCAGCGTCTGTTGATCAAAAAATGTATTCTGGCAAAGAAACCGGTGATTGTTGCTACCCAGATGTTGCATACCATGATTAATAATCCGCGTCCTACCCGTGCTGAAGTGACCGATATTGCCAATGCTATTTACTACCGCACGGATGCATTGATGCTGAGTGGGGAAACGGCATACGGCAAGTATCCGGTGGAAGCCGTGAAGACGATGGCCAAGATTGCAGCGCAGGCCGAAAAAGATAAACTGGCCGAGAATGACATCCGTATTCCTTTGGATGAAAACTCCAATGATGTAACCGCTTTCCTGGCAAAACAGGCAGTAAAGGCTACCAGCAAACTGAATATCCGCGCCATTATTACCGACAGTTTCAGCGGGCGTACCGCACGTAATATTGCTGCTTTCCGTGGCAAATATCCTGTATTGGCCATCTGTTATAAAGAAAAAACGATGCGTCATCTGGCTTTGTCATATGGGGTGGAAGCTATCTATATGCCCGAAAAGGCTAACGGACAGGCATATTATTTCGCTGCTTTGCGTAAATTGCTGGATGATGGTGTCTTGAGTGAAAGCGACATGGTGGCTTACCTGAGCAGCGGCAAGCAAGGTACTCAGACTTCTTTCCTTGAAATCAATGTAGTGGGAGATGTGTTGAAGTATGCTATGGACTATGTGCTGCCCAACCGCAACCGTTACCTATAATAATAGAAGATAGGAATGAAAGAAACGGACGCTATTGACGAATATATCCTTCAGCACATTGATGAAGAAAGTGATTATCTGAAGGCACTTTATCGCGATACGCACGTCAAGCTTTTACGTCCCCGTATGGCTTCCGGCCACTTGCAGGGACGTATGCTGAAAATGTTTGTGCAAATGATACGCCCCCGTCAGGTGCTGGAAATCGGGACTTACAGTGGCTACTCCGCACTTTGCCTGGCCGAAGGGTTGGAAGAGGGGGCCACGTTGCACACATTTGAGATAAACGATGAGCAGGAGGACTTTACACGTCCCTGCTGGAAGGTTCGCCTTACGCCGGCAAGATTAAATTTTATATAGGTGATGCGCTGAAGTTGCTGCCTGGCATGAACATTACCTTTGATTTGGCGTTTGTAGACGGTGATAAGCGGAAGTATATTGAATATTACGAAATGGTACTGGAGAAATTATCACCCGGCGGATACATCATTGCCGATAACACATTGTGGGACGGACATGTATTGGAGGAACCGCATCATACAGATCTTCAGACTATTGGAATAAAGAAATTTAATGATTTGGTAGCTGCCGACAAACGGGTTGAAAAGGTGATTCTTCCCTTGCGCGACGGGCTGACAATCATAAGAAAATGTTGAATAATGTGCCAATAGGTTATGCTATGAACCGTATGGCATATTAACAAATTAGCAAACTGAATAATTATTAATTATGGAAACGACCAGACAAAATAAGATTTCTCGTTTGATCCAAAGGAGTTGAGTGAGATTTTCCTGCTTCAGACCAAGTCCATGAATGGTGTTTTGGTGTCGGTAAGTGCTGTCCGCATCAGTCCCGATATGAGTATTGCACGTGTCTATCTCAGCGTGTTCCCTTCTGAGAGGAGCCAGGAAATAGTAAAGAATATCAATGATAATATGAAATCCATCCGTTATGAATTAGGAACACGGGTACGCCATCAGTTGCGCATCATTCCCGAGTTGAAATTCTTTGTGGATGATTCATTGGATTATGCCGAACGTATAGACGAATTGTTGAAAAAGTAGAAACCGGGCGGTGAATTTTTCCCTTTTATATAGCGAAGCGTTATCTTTTTTCCAAGAAGTCGCACAATGCCATTAATGTCATTTCAGCCATTTCCGTCTGCGGAGTGGCTTTGGCTACATTGGCATTGGGTATTGTACTTTGTCTGTTTTTAACGGCTTCCAGGATCTGGTGGCTACTTTCTTTACGGCTTTTGATCCGGAGCTGAAAATTACGGCTGTCACCGGAAAGGTCTTTGACGGACAGGAAGGCGCGTATAGAAGCTTTGGCGCCGGATGCCGGAGATCGGCGTGTTTTTCTTGAGTCCTTGGAAGAGAATGCGATGGTTCAGTATAAGGCCGTCAGACTATGGCGGTGATCAAGGGAATTGAGGATAATTTCGAGGATCTGACCGCTATTGACAGTATTCTTTTCGGCCGGGGGCAATTCGTGTTGCATGATGAAGTGGTGGATTATGCCATTCCCGGCATAGAATTGGTTTCCATCTTGGGAACGGGTATCAAATTCCTCGATCCGCTAGAGATTTATGCTCCCCAAACGGGGAGCTAAAGTCAATATGGCCAATCCAGCTTCCAGCTTTAACTCTGCCGATTTATATTCCAGCGGCCTTGTGTTTGCGGTGAACCAACAGAAGTATGACTCTTCTTACATTTTGACTTCCCTCCAATTTGCCCGTAGGTTGTTCCAGTATGACACAGAAGTGAGTTCGGTAGAATTGAAATTGAAGCCGGATGCAGATGTAGGGAGTGTAAAATCGAAGATACAGAAAATATTGGGAGATGGTTTCCGGGTGCAGGACCGGTATGAGCAGCAAGCGGATACTTTCCGCATTATGGAGATAGAGAAGCTGATATCTTATATTTTCCTTACCTTTATCCTGATGATAGCTTGCTTTAATGTAATAGGCTCCTTGTCCATGCTGATTATAGATAAGAAGGCAGATGTAGTGACATTGCGCAATTGGGGGCCAGCGACAAGCTGATCACGCGTATATTCCTGTTCGAGGGGCGTATGATTTCACTGATAGGTGCGGTGGTTGGTGTGATACTGGGCTGATCCTTTGCTTTATCCAGCAGGAATTCGGATTGCTTTCGCTGGGAGGTGGTAATTCCGGCGGTAATTTTGTGGTGGATGCCTATCCCGTCAGTGTCCATGTATGGGATATTGTTATAGTCTTTGCCACTGTGCTGGTGGTGGGCTTTCTTTCCGTGTGGTATCCCGTGCGTTATCTCAGCCGCAGTTGCTGGCAGGTAATTTATTTATTATTGTTGATACGGCTGATGTTTGTCGGTTTGTACGGTACGGCTTGGCTGCTTTCTTTGTTTTTATTCTTTTCGTCTTTTGGCTTATGGCTTTATCTGGTTAATGTCTTTTCTTCTTTGTGGTTAACCTTGTTTTACCTTATGGTTAAGCTCTTTTTTATGGTTGTGTACTATAGTCTCTTCCGGTGGTTTGTACAGTCTGATATAGTGGACTGTATAAACTCTTGCAGTAGACTGTACAGTCCACTGCCGGAGTCTGTAGTAGTTAACTGTATGATAAGGGTTAGCTATAAGGAAAAACGACCTTAATCGTCGGAGCAATAGGGCTTGGTACAAGCTTCTTTCCAGGGCGTTTCAGATCTTCTACTTTCAGGTCCTCAAATCAATTCGTAGCTGCTCACCTGAATAGGCATATCCAGATTATGCAGCACCTTCTCCAGCAAAATGCCTTCCCGATTATCATATTCATAGCCGAAAGTGGCGCGGATGCCTTGAAGGATAAACTGTGTGGCGCGGTCCAAGGCGATAGGAAGACTGTCGCCTTGTATCAGTGATCCGGTAATCACACTGGTAAATGTATCGCCTGTGCCGGGATAGTGTGCGGGCAGGTAGGGACACGTTACTTTCCAATAGCGGTTTCCCTGTCTGTCATAGGCGTAAACGGAAGTTTTGCGAGGATCTCCCTGTACGGGCACGCTGGTGATAATAACGATGCCGGGGCCGTGCTCCGAAATTTCATGCAGGTAAGCTTTTAGTTCTTCGTCTGTATTCTCCGCTTTATAGGGTTTGTCCAGCAAATAGAACAGTTCGGTCATATTGGGCGTGATGACATCTGCTTTCCGGATGAGGTGACGCATTTCCAGAATCATTTGTTCGTCAAAATTGGTATATAGCTTCCCGTTGTCTCCTAATACGGGATCTATCATGACCAGGCTGTCGGACTGGCGGAAATCATCAATGAACCGGATACGATTTGTATCTGGCGGGGAGATCCCAAGTAGCCCGTATAAATAGCATCGAATTGTACGCCAAGTTGTTTCCATTCACTGATGATCCTAGGCATTTCATCCGTCAGATCCAGAAAAGAGAAATGCGGGTATTGGGTGTGGCTCGATAATACGGCTGTGGGCAGAGGCAGACTTGAAAGCCCATGGATGAGAGGATAGGGATAACGACGGTGAGGGATACCCGCCCTGCACCGGACAGATCGTGTACCGCAGCTATCTTCTTTACTTTATTTGTATACATATCTTCATGAATTAAGCGTTATGGATGGTATATATAACAGGTAAACCGGAAGAAAGTTATTCCAATGCTATGCTTTTTACCTTTATGTCTTGCCGGCCCAAGAAGATGGAAGCGGATTCCTCAAACTTGTTTTCGCTTTCTGTGGTGAGGAAGCGGCAGTTTCCTCCTTTATCGCAGCGTGCGTCCATTTCCGGATGGCGGTTTAAATAGTCTCGCAGGCTCCGGGCCACATATTCCCCTTGTGAAATGATGCGGATAGGTTCAGGCGTAAATTGCCTTATTTATCCAGTAGCAGCGGATAATGGTACATCCCAATATAATGGTGTCAATCATCGGATCTTTATCCAGCAGCCGGTTGATATGTTGTTTGACGAAATAGTCGGCTCCTTCCGATTGATATTCATTATTCTCTACCAAGGAGACCCACATGGGACAGGCTTCTCCTGTTACCACAATGTCGGGAGATAACTTATGTATTTCCAAAAGATAGGATTCGGATTTGATGGTACCGGCTGTGGCCAGTATACCTACGTGCCGGCTTCGGGTGATTTCTCCTATACATTCTGCTGTAGGCCGGATGACACCGAGTACTCTGCGGGTAGCGTCTATTACCGGAAGATTGATCTGCTGATGGTGCGTAAGGCTTTTGCCGATGCTGTGTTGCATGCCAATATCACCAAAGGACATCCCAGTTCAAACAGTTTGCTTACGGCTTGCAGGGTAAATTCGTAAACAACTTCAAAAGAGCGCGGTCCGTACGGACAGCGTGCGCTGTCTCCCAAATAGATATAATCATACTCAGGCATCAGTCCGCGTATTTTGTCCAGAATGGTCAGACCGCCGTAGCCGGAGTCGAATACACCGATGGGACCGGTTGAAGGGAGGATAGATGGGATCATGGCAGTATAGCTATATAATACAGGCACGATTACACGGATGTTCACGGTTCTGAAACCTGTGAAATCTGTGTAATCCGTGCCTGTAAAGGTCCTTAACTTAATTATTTGATTCCTACTTTAGCTTTGACAGCAGCAGTTACATCTGTAGACTGCGCTTCATTTACGTAGGGAATTTCTGTTCTGTTCAAATCGAAGATATAAGTATATCCACCTTCCTGGCCTACTGCTTTGATGGCGTCTTCAATTTTCTTGTAGATAGGTTCCATCATATCAGCGTATGATTTCTGCAACTGTTGTTGTGCATCTTGTTGGAACTGCATTCCTTTTTCCTGTAACTCCTGCAATTCTTTCTGGCGTCTTTCCTGAATGTTCTTAGGAAGGTTGGCTTGTTCCTGTTGATATTCAGTATATTTTTTGGTCAGTTCATCAGTTGCACGTTTCATTTCATCCTCGTATTGTTTCTGCATGGCTTGGATGTCGGTCTGGGCCTTTGTGAATTCCGGCATGACAGTAAGTACATCTGCGGATTTAATATGCCCGAATTTCTGAGCAAATACACTCATCGGAGCGATAAGTAAAAGTAGTAAAGCAATTTTTTTCAACATAGTTCTATTTTTTATTAGTTATTGCAAATTTGGATTATCGGTTGCAAATGTAGGAAATTAATTTGAATATCCTAATCTTGAGAGCACTTCATTGCTGATATCAATGCTTGGAGATGCGAAAATAATGCTTTGGGCGGAGCCTCTGTCCACTACTGCCGCATATCCTTTTTGCTCTGAAATCTGTTTTACCGCTTCATAGATTTTATCTTGAATTGGTGCGATCAATGCCTCTTGTTTTTTGGCCATTTCTCCTTCGGGACCGAAATATTTCTTTCTCAGTTCGGCTGCTTCCTTTTCTTTTGCTACAATCGCTTCTTCTCTTTGCGTTTTCTGTGTCGGCCGACAGGGAAGCCGAGGCTTTCTGGTATTCTTTATAAAGTGCTTCCGCTTCTTTTGCTTTTGCTTCCACCTCACTTTGATATTGTTGTGAAGCTTGATTCAGTTGGGTATTCGCCTGTTCGTATGCAGGAATATTCTTCAGGATATATTCCATATCAATCAAGGCGAACTTTTGAGCGCTGGCTGTGAATACACAAGCCACAAACAATAGAGATAATAGGATAGCCTTTTTCATAATCACATTGTTTTTAGTTATTAAAACTCTTGTCCCAGGATAAAGTGGAACTGGCTTCCACTGTATTGGCTGGATCCGTTAATCTTGTCGAAACCGTATGCCCAGTCAATACCCATCATACCAATCATCGGCAGGAAGATACGGACACCGACACCTGCCGAGCGTTTCAACTGGAACGGATTGAATTTGCTTACATCTGTCCATGCGTTACCTCCTTCAATGAAGCCTAGTGCATAAATACTGGTCGAATTTTCCAGCATCAACGGGTATCTTAATTCTGCACCTAAACGTACGTAAGCATAGCCTTCACTACCATAAGGAGTCAATGAACCGTTTTCGTAACCACGCAGTGCAATGGTTTCGGAAGCGTAGCTGGTGCTATAGCCTGTCATACCGTCACCACCCATATAGAATGTTTCAAAAGGTGATTTCTTGTACTTGTTATAGTGACCCAGCAAACCGAACTCTGCACGTGTCATGATAACCGGACATTTCTGACCTCCTGTAAGAGCGGTATAGGTCTTTGATTTGAATTTCCATTTGTGGTATTCAATCCAGTTTGAACATACTTGCCGCTTCATCATAATCATCTTTACCGTATACCGAGTAGTCCTTGTTACTGAACAATGAGTACGGAGGAGTCAGCTGTACGGAAGCCGAGAATTCAGAACCGCGACGCGGGAAAATCGGGTTATCCGTAGAGTTACGTGCCAAAGTCAGATTCAAACTCAGGTTGTTGCAATTACCGGTTGACATGTATTCTCCGTTGTTCAACTTGATATACAAGTAGCTCCAGTCTTTCAAAATAAAGCGCTGGTAAGAAAGTTCGGCTGACAAGGTAAAATAGTCATCCGGCCATCTCAAACGCTTACCCCAACCGATAGATGCTCCATACATCTGGATAGATTTATCGGGGTCATAAAAAGACTCGTAGTTGTTATTATATCCGCCATAATAATTTCCATAACCGCTGTAATAATTGTAGTAATTATTCATATAAGCTGAGTTATAGTAGTTACTGCTGATATCTGTCTGTATGGAGTAGAAAGCCGAAACAGAGAATGAATTCGGACGTTTTCCGCCAAACCATGGGTCAAAGAACGATACACTATATGACTGGTAATAACTACCGTTGGTCTGTCCGCTGATGGTTAATGTCTGTCCATCACCCTGTGGCAGGAATCCGCGGTAGTTGTCACTCTTATGGAACAAGTTGGCCATAGAGAAGTTCGTGAACTTCAAACTTAATTTACCGATAACACCGGTCTGTCCCCAACCTGCCGAGAATTCTACCTGGTCGTTTGCTTTGGACTCCAGGTTCCAGTTGATGTCTACCGTACCGTTGGTCGGGTCCGGTTGTACATCCGGCTGGATATTTTCAGGGTTGAAGTGTCCCATTTGGGCTATCTCACGATAAGAACGTTCCAATGCTTCTTTGCTGAACAGGTCTCCCGGCTTGGTTCTTAACTCACGGCGTACTACGTTTTCATACAAACGGTCGTTACCGTTGATACGCACTTTGCTGATAGAGGCCTGAGGACCTTCCTGAATACGCATTTCCAAATCAATGGAGTCGCCGTCTATGTTTACTTCTACGGGGTCAAGGTTATAGAAAACGTATCCTTTATTATAGTAGTAGTTACCGATAGCATCTTCATCACCGGTCAGACGCTCGGTCATTAATTTCTGGTTATAAACATCTCCCTTTTTCATACGGAGCTGTTCGTTCAGCCAGTCCGAAGCATAAATGGTGTTACTACCCAGGTCACGTTGCGCAGATAGTATTTGTCACCTTCTTCTATTTTCATGTACACGTCGACGGTACGGTCATCGTACGGAGAAACACTGTCCACAACAATTTGTGCGTCGCGGTAACCTAATTCGTTGTATTTGTCGATGATATGCTGTTTGTCTTCTTCGTATTTCTCTTCAATGAATTTTTTGGTACGGAAAAGGTTGACAAGTTTGTTTTTCTCATTCGTCTTCTTCATGACGCGTTTTAACTTCTTGTCACTTAACACGGTGTTGCCGTCAATGGTGATCTTGTGGACTTTCACCTTTTCTTTCTTGTCAATCATCACATCAACATCCACTTGGTCCTTATTGTCAGCCAAATCACGCTCTACGATGGTCACTTCGGCGTTTTTAAAACCTTTTTCATCGAAATGTTTCTTGATTAATATTTTAGCACGGTCTATCAAGTTGGGAGTAATCTGGCTTCCTTTTACCAAACCTAGTTTGGCTTCCAAATCTTCACGCTCGCTTTTCTTTACGCCGTGGTAACGAATGTCGCAATACGTGGACGTTGGGCCAGGATGATTTTTAAATATATCTTGTCTCCAACAATTTTTTCAGCTAGGATTTGTACATCCGAGAACAGTCCGTGTCTCCAATAACGTTTTACAGCTGTGGTGATGTCATCTCCCGGAACAACAATGGTCTGTCCTACCGATAGTCCTGAAAGTCCGATCAATACATAATCTTCATAGTTTTTTACGCCTTCTACTTTGATTCCGCCGATTTCATACTTCTTGGGCGTTCCGGAATAAAGTATGACTGGATTGTCGTTTTCTTCTACGTTTGCTTCTTGGGCGTAACTGCCTGTTGAAAAGCAAAATAGGCATGTAAGCGTTAATAGTATAAGTGAAATACGATATAGCATTTTATCTAACTTTATATTTGTTCACTGGTTTTGCCGAAACGGCGTTCTCTTTTCTGATAATCATAAATGGCTTTGCAAAATTCTTCTTCGCGGAAGTCCGGCCAGAACGTTTCACAAAAATATAGTTCGGAATAAGCACATTGCCAAAGCAGATAGTTGCTAAGGCGGATTTCTCCTCCGGTACGTATAAGCAAATCCGGGTCGGGCATATAGTTTGTACTTAAATGTGCACTTATCAAATTGTCATCGATGTCCTCAATGGCTAGTTTGTCGTTTTGAATCTTGGCCGCTATTTGTCTTACCGCTTCTGTTATTTCCCATTTGGAAGAGTAGCTTAAAGCAAGTGTCAGACACATACCGGTATTGATTGAGGTGCGTTCAATGCATTGGTTCAATCGTTCCAGAACTTCTACCGGTAACTTTGCCGTATCACCGATAATGCGAAAACTGATGTTGTTTTTCATGAAAGTTTCTTCTTCAATGGAGTCCATCAGAAGACTCATCAGAGCAGCGACTTCATCTACCGGACGATTCCAGTTTTCGGTAGAGAAAGTATATAGTGTCAAGTATTTGACTCCCAGTCTAGCCGCTTCTTCTGCTATGATGTGTACAGTTTCTGCACCGGCTTGATGTCCGAAGCTGCGCGCCTGTCCACGTTGTTTAGCCCATCTTCATTTCCATCCATTATAATGGCTACATGGGCAGGTATACGGCTTTTGTCTATTTGCTCTCTATATGGCATGTCGCAATCTATTTTATATGACTCTCTTTGACTTTATTCCTTGGAATCGAATCCCAACTTATTGATTCGTCCTCTCCATACTTCTCCGCTTCGGCTCCATATAATCCACAAGAAGTTATTCTTGTCTACAACATAAGAATAGTTGCCGTCTGCCTGGTTGTATAGATCAGTGAATTCTGTAGGGAAGAATACATATCTTGAAACAGGTTTCCATGTAACGCCTTGATCCGTTGATCCGTAGAATCGGCTGAAAGCGGGAATGTCCTTACCGAAACTTTTACCCGGACCACCGAAAGCGTATAATTGGTCGTTGTAATGAATCATGGCTATATTAGCAGCTTGGGACAATAAAAACTATCGTATGCGGCTGTAGGATAATCTGCCCAACTGTCTTCTGTAGTCAGTCTGGTCCATACAGTAGAGGTCGTGTCGGTCGCAATGGGATTTTCTCCCATTAGTACATACGGTCTATGAATTTATTGGTTACCAACGGGTAAGCTGTGTATGATAACTGATTTTTCGGGAAATTGGCCGGAACCTCGCCATTAGTATCCCAAACCAGAGCATCCGTGCTTTCCATAAAATGATTGTTGGTGTCTATGGCGTACAATTTGCAGTTATGTTCTGAATGAACACCGGCAATCAGCTTCTCGAATTTGGTGTTAGTGCCCATCTTGCTCCAGCTTTTTCCGTCAGAGGAGCAGTACAGGTCATTGTCGGCAAGTATGTATAATTGGTTTCCCCATGCCATGACAGAAGAATAGTCCGCATTTTGCATATTTTCAGGTAAAGCCTGTAAGGGCGTCCAGGTTTTTCCGTCATTGATGTGGGTGCTTGTAACAGCGGCGCCATTGTCTTGCTGTGCGAAAACATAAATATAATCCCCTAATGTGACTGCTTTCTGTGCTTGGATAGTGTTGTCGAAACTACTTCCTCTATGGCTCCACTGCAATGAGTCGGGAACTTGTTTATGTACATTAATCTCGGCTTTATAAATAGGTCCATAGACTCCGCTCATCGCCATAACTTTAAATTGGACAGGCTTTTCGAAATTCAAGGAGTCGGTATCATTCCACAACGAATCTTTGTCCTCAGCGACAATAAAAATGCCAATACCGTCTGATTTTATGCTGACTACGACTTTGCTGATGTCTGTACCGACTGGCAGGGAGTCTACGTTGTAGATATGTCTTGTGCCTTGGTCGATGGCAAAAGGGTATTTGGTACCATCAACGGTGAATGTCAGCGTTGTGTCTTTGCCATTAACCTTTTCGGTATATTGAGTTTCAATTTTATCTTTTATAGCAAAAGAGGTAATGCTTGATTCTGAACTATATTCTGTTTCTACTTCGTTGTCGTCCAAGCAAGATGTAATCATAAAAGCCGCAGCAAGCAGACTTGTGATGACAGTCAAAAACTTTATTTTCATTTGCAAATGAGTCTATTGTTACAAGTCGCAAAAGTAGGAAGATTTTTTTTCTATATAGAAGTTTTGGGACAAGTTTTATATTAATTTATAGATAAACCAGCCCTTTTTCTCGGTCAATCAGCCACATTTTATCTTTGAATTTGTGAATGGACGGCATGCATTATTTCTCTTCCAAAGTATATTTTATTCAGTTTAAAGTGTTTTTTTTGAATAGAAGGTGCCTGTATTCCATTGTTTAAGCGTAGTGGAGCCTTTTCTATGAAGGCTTCATCCCATAAGCCGGAGTCTATGAAAGACTGTAATAAAATACTTCCGCCTTCTACTAGAAGTGATTGTATTTTTTTCTGATATAATACTTCCATTATTTGCGGCAGGATATCTTTGTTGAAATCCAACGATATGTATTCTGTTAATGCGTTTGGCTGACAGGGGGATTCCCGGGTAAACACGAATGTCTTTATTTTGCCGTTGAAAAGTTCCAAATCTCGGGGTAATGTCAATTCTTTATCTATTACCAGACGCACGGGATGCTTGCCGTACCAATTCCGGGTGGATAGGGAGGGATTGTCAAGTAATGCCGTGTGTCGTCCTACTAATATAGCGTCATGTTCAGCGCGTTTTTTGTGTACCAGCATGCTGGTCAGCGGATTGGAAAGTATGATCGGCTTTCCTCCTGTGCGGTTTATATCGATAAAGCCATCAGCGGATTCTGCCCACTTTAAGGTTATGTATGGGCGTTTGAGCGTGTTGAATGTTATGAAGCGTCTTATCAGGTGCCGGCATTCCTCTTCTAAGACGCCTACGGTTACTTCAATGCCGGCTTTGCGCAGTTTCTCGATGCCTTTGCCGGCTACTTGGGAATACGGGTCTATGCAGCCTATTACGACTTTGGGGATTCTCTTCTCTATAATCAGGTCGGCGCAGGGAGGGGTCTTTCCATAATGGGAGCATGGTTCCAGACTTACGTATATGGTTGATTCCTTCAAAAGATTTTCGTCTTTAACGGAACGTATGGCGTTTACTTCGGCATGTGCCTCTCCGCAACGGATGTGGTAGCCTTCTCCAATAATGGTGTCGTGATATACAATGACAGCACCTACCATCGGATTAGGGGCTGTGTTACAAAGTCCGTTGTATGCCAGTTGCAGGCAACGGGAAATATATTTTTCATCTTTTGTCATAACGATCTTGTTTAAATTCTTACTTTTGCATATAAAATGACACTATGAATCCTGTTGTATCTTACATAAAACAAACCTTGCAGGGATATTACCCTGATTCAGAACTTGTGCCTATGGCTAAATTGCTGCTTACACAAGTCTTCGGCATGTCTGTTGTTGAATTGTATGCAGGCAAAGATACTACTTTTTCGGTGAATGAGCGGAAACAGCTGGATGATATTCTGGTTCGTCTGCAAAAACTGGAACCTATTCAATACATAATAGGTACGGAAGAATTTTATGGCCTTACTTTTGAAGTGAATAAACATGTATTGATTCCACGTCCGGAAACAGGGGAGTTGGTAGACTGGATTATACGGGAGCATAAGTATGGTCGGGTTAGAATATTGGATATTGGTACGGGGAGTGGTTGTATCGCTGTTTCTTTGACCAAGAATCTGGAAGAGGCGGAGGTCGTTTCATGGGATGTCTCAGAAAAGGCGTTGCAAGTTGCAGAACGTAATTGCAGGCGGAACGGCGTTCGTGTAACTCTTGAGCAAAGGGATGTGCTGCTTGCTTCTCCTGCAGGTGAGCGGTTTGATGTCATTGTCAGCAATCCACCTTATATTACAGAAAAGGAGAGGGCGGATATGAGTGCTAATGTCTTGGAATGGGAGCCGGAATTGGCTTTGTTTGTGCCGGATGATAGTCCGTTGCTGTTTTATCGGAAAATAGCAGAATTGGGTAGGGATATGCTAGTGTCTGGTGGAAGGCTTTATTTTGAAATTAATCAGGAATATGGCCGGGGAGACGGTGGATATGCTAGCTGGTTTGGGGATACAAAAAATATAGAATTGAGGAAAGATCTCTTTCAAAAATGATAGAATGATAAAAAGCGGAAAAATGAAGATGAAAGGAGAATTAAGTGAGAATG
>ENA-OQMZ01000408-OQMZ01000408.1-human-gut-metagenome-genome-assembly--contig:-NODE-408-length-18525-cov-1.687086_pt1 | contig 18525 bp, 19 predicted proteins | sample MGYA00242621_ERZ504862 | MGnify/ENA primary metagenome ERZ504862 (study PRJEB26092, sample SAMD00036393) | human gut metagenome | host: Homo sapiens | study: EMG produced TPA metagenomics assembly of... | reverse complement strand
ATTGATTTTGTATGCCTTTGCGTCAACAGCCTCGCGTACTGCTTGTTCTCTTTGGTTGTTTCTTCTCTTTCTTGTTCTGAGCCGTTATAGGTATCATACTGCCTGATAGAAGGAGACTTGCCAAAAGGAATAATTTATTTGCTTTCATATCTCTCTGTAGGTTTAGTGAATCTGTCTTTGCCAAAGATAGCCAAAAAGAATACTCATTGTTCTGAAAAAACATAAGATAATCAAACTGTCAATGAGTTAAGTACGCGATTTATCTTTTGAGTCCCGATAATAAAAAAGATGATTTGTCCCCATGCGGAGTCAAATCATCTTTAAAATCTCCATTAGGGGAAGACTATAAAATATTATTTGGGTAGATTAAAAGCCACACTCATTTCTTTCATCTGTTCCTGACTCATACCGTCCGGCTCAAATCCCATATTCTTGGCAGCGATGTAAATCAATGCGGATTTATTTAAAACATCGATTTGGTCGAATGCGGCCATTACGTCACGGTCAACGGCAAAAATGCCGTGTTTTTCCCACATAACGACATCATAATCGGCTAGTTCCTTGATGGTTGCATCGGCTAATTCTACAGAACTAGGCAATTGATAAGGAATCATGCCCAGGCCACGCGGACAGAATGCTTTTGTTTCAGGAATCATACTCCATAACAGGTTGGTTGCCACATCTTTTTCCATGAACTTTTTGTTGTGAGACAGGGCAATCAGTTCGATGGGGTGTGTATGCACGGATGCTTTGTAAGGAGAACCTATGCTGATGAGGTAATTGTGTACGCTCAGGTGGGAGGGAACTTCCGAAGTAGGTTGAACCGGTTTGTCGGCAATGATGACATAGCTGGCACAGTCATCCAAAATACGGATGACAGAACCGTTGTCCATAGGCCAACGCGCCAAATCCCGCATACGCATATTGGTTCCTTTGCAATAAAAATAACAGCCTTTCAAGTGAGGCAGTGTTACACCGATTTGTTTTACTTCGCTGATAGCGGGCATCTGACGGATTTCATCGTCTACATATTCGGTGATATTGACGGTGATATTACCTCCGTTACGTTCGGCCCATCCTTTTTGCCACAAATATCCGGCTACTTCGGCTACTTTATTCACCTCTTTGGCCAATTCAGGGCGATTGTCTAAGATTGATTTCATATCTTTTTTATTTGATTGTTCATAGGATATTGTTATTCATCTTTTTCATTCTGAATAACAGTATGCTACAAATATAGTAATTCTTTTAAAATAAATTAGGAAATACGAGAGAAAAGATAAGAACTACCAGTCCGGTTATCAGAACAGTGATAGTCCGGGTAGATACGCCTTTCCATTCTTTTAATAAAATACCCCATACGTTACTGAAAGTAACATTCAAAGCCATCAATATACACCATGAGAAAGCTAGCAGTACAGGACTTCCGGTCAGGAAACTTTTACCCATTTCCAAACCGAAGAATTGCATATACCACAGTACTCCTGCCAAAGCACAGAATATCAAGTTATTTCCCCATACATTGCTTTTGGCATAATCACTCATGGTTTTGTTGGCTATATTTTGTTGCAGACAGTAAACCGCATTAGTCAGGAAACCGCCTAATGTTACCAGGAAGATTACGGGAAGTCCTGCATAAAGCCCTTCTACGCCTCCTGCCAATGCAGCTTCTTTGATGGGCGTTCCGGCATCGAGTCCTAAAGCGAAACAGGCACTCATCACACCTGCCAGTAGGGCTACCAACAGTCCTTTGGTCAGAGCGAAATCTTTTACTGCCGCGCGTTTTTCTTCTTCGCTCATGTTTTTGGCGCGAAGACTGCCGGCATATCCTATAATGGCAATACCCGACAAAGTGATACATACTCCCAGTAAAAGAATAAGTCCGTTTCCTTCAAACATGTTGGTTCCGGCAAAAATGGCGGGAAAAAGTGTGCCGAATCCGGCACAGGTGCCCAGTGCGATACTTTGTCCTAAGGCCACTCCCAGATAACGCATGGAAAGACCGAAGGTGAGACCGCCTACTCCCCATAATATACCATAAAAGATGCTCATCGGAGCACCTCCTGTTCCCCAAAGGTCAAATAAACTGCTTCCTTGAGGGATACCTAGCAACGCACCCAATAACGGGAATACCAGCCAGGCAAATACACCTTGTAGCACCAGAAACTTCCCAACTCCATTCTTTCACTTTTTTTATAGGTACGTATGAACTGGATTGGCAGAAACTTCCTATGGCGATGATGATTAATCCGATAATGATTTCCATTGTTTATATTCTTTTAGGCTACAACTATGTTCCCGGTAGGGGCAGCACTTGAGGCCGCCCCTACGGAAGACAATCTTGTAGTTGGATATTGATTAGCGTTTCGAAGTGACTTCTGCTTCGTATTTCTCTACTTCTGCAATGAACTCTTCGCCTACGGGTACATTGTTCTTCAAGCAGAACATATCCCATACAGCATTCCAAGGCAAAGCTTTTTCTTCTTCGAGCAGAGCCAGACGTTGGAAGCCTTGTCCGTTTGCTTCATATTCGCGCAGTTTGGCAATCGGTTCCAATAAAGCGCGTACCATACATTTTTGAGCCGCGCGGCTGCCTATAACGTATGCACCAATGCGGTTGATGGAAGCATCGAAGTAGTCAAGTCCATAGTGTACACGATCCAAGGCGTTGCAACGAACGATTTCGCTGAATAAATCCATAGTCGGGTCGTCCATGATGGTTACATGGTCTGAGTCCCAACGTACGGGGCGGCTTACGTGCAGCATCAGTTCGGGGACATACAACAACAAGGAAGAAACTTTGTCGGCAACACTTTCTGTCGGGTGGAAATGGCCGGTATCCAAGGTAATCATTTTGTTGTTCTTGGCACCGTAGCCAATATAGAAATCATTAGAACCTACTGTATAGCTTTCCAGTCCGATACCGAATACTTTTGATTCGATACAGTCTTTCATGTTCTTATATTCTGTTGCGAAAATCTGATCCAGAGAGTCTTTCAACAAAGCACGGTATTTCATGCGGTTTACAGTGATGTCTTTGCTGCCATCGTGTACCCACAGGTTCATGATACAAGGATCGCCCTGGCTTTACCCATCTCTTCGGCTACGGCACGACAACGTTTGGTGTGCTCAATCCAGAAGTTGCGGATACCTTCATCGGGATTTGATAAAGACAAGTCACCGCTTTTAGGATGAGAGAATGAAGTAGAGTTGAAATCCAGTTTCATGTTGTTTTCCTTACCCCATTCAATCCAGCTTTTGAAGTGTTCGGGTTCTACTTCGTCACGATCTACGACTTTTCCTTGGAAGTCGCCATAAATTTCGTGCAGATTCAAACGGTGAGTACCTGGTATATATGAAGCTGCTTTCAGAATGTCTGCACGTAGTTCGTCGATGTTGCGGGCTTTGCGGGATAGTTACCTGTAGCCTGGATACCACCGGTCAATGAACCTGCCTGAACTTCGAAGCCGGTTACATCATCTGCTTGCCATGCAATGCAGTGACAGATGGAAATTCTGCATGGTTTCCATTACTTTTTCTGTGTCGACACCTACAGCGGCATAACGTTCTTTTGCGATCTCATACGCTTTATTAATCAATTCTTCTTTCATGATATTATTTGTTTGTTTAATGAATAAATTTCAAGGTGAATATTAAATATCTTCTCTATAATGAGCTAAATACTTCTTATATGCTTCTTCCCATTCTTCTGCTTGCTGGGGTTCAAAAGAAACGGTTTCTATGGAAGTGCTGATTAGTTGGCGCATAGCCGCGATATCGCTTACCAGCCGTTGCTTTTGCCTTGTAACATAATGTTACCGATAGCTGTCCCTTCACTGGGACCTGCTATGACAGGCACGCCCACTGCATTGCAAGTGAACTGGTTTAACAGATTGTTTCGTGAGCCTCCACCGATAATGTGCAGCTTTTCGATGGGGAACGGGGCCATTTGTTGCAAATAGCCGAATACTTGTTTGTAGCGCAGGGCAAGACTGTCGAATATGCAACGGGTGATTTCGCCATAACTCTGTGGTACAGGTTGGTTGGTTTCTTTGCAATAATGTCCGATGGCTTGAATCATAGATGTCGGATTGGAGAAGCAGGGGGCATCGGGATTGATGAGACTGCGGAAAGCGGGAACTGTCAGAGCGGCATCTATCAGTTCTGTGTAAGAATAGTTGTTGGTTGCTTCCCATTCTTTGCGGCAACGCTCCAACAGCCACATGCCACAGATGTTTTTCAGGAACCGGGTAGTTCCTTCCACACCTCCTTCATTGGTGAAGTTCTGTTCAAAGCTTTCCTTATTTATAATGGCATCTTTCACTTCAATTCCCATCAGGCTCCACGTACCGGAACTCAGATAAGCGAATCTTTCGTTTTGTGCTGGTACGGCAGCCACGGCTGAACCTGTGTCATGACCGGCAACGGCAATGATTGGAATAGCTCCCAGACCTGTGATTTTCTGCACTTCTTCTGTCAGTACTCCGATAGGCTCTCCCGGGAAAACGAAACGGCCGAACTGTTCTTCCTTGATATCTGCTACATCCAGCAGTTCCTTTTCGAAGCGTTTGGTGCGCGGATTCAACATCTGGGAAGTAGAAGCGATGGTATATTCTGTTACCATTTTACCGGTCAGCATATAACTTAAAGCATCCGGCATAAACAGTATTTTATCGGCTGCTTCCAAGGCCGAGCAATGATTGCGGTGGAGTGTTGACAATTGGAACAAGGAATTGAATTCATAATTTGAATTCCAGTGATGTCATATACTCGTTCACGGGGAATATGGGTAAAATATTCTTCAGGTGCACCTGTTGTGTGAGGGTCGCGGTAGCAATAAGGATTGCGGAGTAACTCTCCGTCTTTGCCCACGAATACGAAATCCACCCCCCAACGATATCGATACCGATGGACCGGATACGGCAGAGTTGTTCTTGGTGCTACCACTTTCAGTCCCCTGATAATTTCATTGTATAAGGCGTAAATATCCCAATAACAATGTCCTCCGGTTTCTATAATATGATTAGGGAAACGAGTCAGTTCTTTCAACTCCATTTTGCCTTCTCCCAGGCAACCTAAGATGGTACGTCCACTGGTGGCACCCAGGTCTACCGCAAAGAAATAAGTGTGTTCCATGCCTTTATTTTTGATTTTAAGGAATTAATAGTGATGCAAAAATAGTTTATTCCCCGAAGTCGTCCTTGTTTTTTTGATATTATAACTGTTGGATTTGGTTGTACCTGCCGTAAAACATAATATTACCGTCTTTTTAAGAAGATCGCATTGAAAAGAAGAATTTGGTGTGATTTTGGTTTACTCTTGGGATGATGGATAAGAGCTTTATTGAAAATATGCATAAAGTCGCAAAAATATTCTCTTTTTTGTATCTATATTCCCGAATATTCTGTAATTTTGCAGCCGAATCAGAATAATTATGCAGTATGAAGAGCAAGAATAGCAGACTTGATGCCATTAAGATTATTATTTCGAGCAAGGAAGTAGGTAGCCAGGAAGAGTTGTTGCAGGAATTGGCGAAAGAAGGATTCCGATTGACCCAAGCTACTTTGTCTCGTGACTTGAAGCAGTTGAAAGTGGCGAAAGCAGCCAGTATGAACGGAAATTATGTATATGTATTGCCAAACAATACCATGTACAAACGTATGACTGAGCAACATTCGGCCAGTGAGATGTTGATGCATAATGGATTTATTTCCATTGAATTTTCGGCTAATCTGGCAGTAATCAAGACTCGTCCCGGATATGCTAGTAGTTTGGCTTATGATATTGATAACCGGAACTTTGATGAAATATTGGGAACTATTGCTGGTGATGATACTATTATGCTTGTCATTCGTGAAGGCTGCACAAGAGCGGGAGTGAAGAATGCGCTTTCATTGATTATACCGAATATACAATAAAATAATATAGATAAAAAAGGAAATGGATGCTAAACAAGTGGATGTGATGGTGGCAGATGCCTCACATGAAGTTTACGTTGATAAAATTTTAGATACTATTAGAGAGGCGGCTAAGGTACGCGGAACAGGCATTGCAGAACGCACACATGAATATGTGACTACAAAGATGAAAGAAGGAAAGGCGATTATTGCTTTATGTGGAGAGGATTTTGCAGGATTTACCTATATTGAGTCATGGGGAAACAAGCAATATGTAGCAACTTCGGGATTGATTGTGCATCCCAATTATCGTGGGATGGGCTTGGCCAAGCGTATAAAGGCGGCTTCGTTCCGATTGGCACGTCTGCGATGGCCTAAAGCGAAGATATTCAGTCTGACCAGTGGCGCGGCGGTAATGAAAATGAATACAGAACTGGGATATGTTCCTGTAACTTTCAATGAACTGACTGATGATGAGGCCTTTTGGAAAGGTTGTGAAGGCTGTATCAATCACGATATATTAGTGGCAAAGAACCGTAAGTTCTGTATTTGTACAGCCATGCTTTACGATCCGGCTTTGCACGAAGAAGACACTATTTAATAAATTAAAAATTAAGAATTAAAAATTAAAAGATGGCTGCGCGTTCATGTACTTATTTCTCAGTTTTCAATTTTTTAATTCTCAATTAAAATAATATCATTATGGAAGAAAAGAAGAAAAAAGTAGTAGTGGCATTCAGCGGGGGGCTTGATACCTCTTTCACTGTAATGTATCTGGCTAAGGAAAAAGGGTATGAAGTGTATGCTGCTTGTGCAAACACGGGTGGTTTCAGTGAGGAGCAGCTGAAGCAGAACGAAGAGAACGCTTACAAACTGGGTGCTGTGAAGTATGTGACATTGGATGTGACCCGGGAATACTATGAGAAGAGCTTGAAATATATGGTATTCGGTAATGTGCTCCGTAATGGTACTTATCCTATTTCTGTAAGTTCTGAACGTATCTTCCAAGGGTTGGCCATAGCACGTTATGCTAATGAAATAGGTGCGGATGCTATCGCACACGGCTCGACTGGTGCGGGTAATGACCAGATTCGTTTCGATATGACTTTTCTGGTATTGGCTCCGGGGGTTGAGATCATCACATTGACCCGTGACATGGCATTAAGCGTCAGCAGGAAATTGATTATTTGAATGAACATGGTTTTGCCGCTGACTTTACAAAATTGAAATATTCTTATAATGTAGGTCTTTGGGGAACTTCTATCTGCGGTGGGGAAATATTGGACTCTGCGCAGGGTTTGCCCGAAAGTGCTTATTTGAAACAGGTGACCAAGGAAGGAAGCGAACAGCTTCGTCTTACATTTGAAAAAGGTGAGCTGAAGGCTGTTAATGACGAGAAGTTTGATGATCCTATCAAGGCTATTCAGAAAGTGGAAGAGATCGGTGCACCCTACGGTATCGGCCGTGACATGCACGTTGGGGATACCATTATCGGTATCAAAGGGCGTGTAGGATTCGAGGCTGCTGCTCCTATGCTGATTATCGGAGCCCATCGTTTCCTTGAAAAATATACGTTGAGCAAGTGGCAGCAATACTGGAAAGACCAGGTTGCCAACTGGTATGGAATGTTCTTGCATGAAAGTCAGTATCTGGAACCGGTAATGCGCGATATTGAGGCAATGTTGCAGGAATCTCAGCGTAATGTAAACGGTACAGCTATCTTGGAACTCCGTCCGCTTTCATTCTCTACTGTGGGTGTTGAATCGAAAGACGACCTGGTGAAGACCAAATTCGGTGAATATGGTGAAATGCAGAAGGGATGGACAGCAGAAGATGCCAAAGGCTTTATCAAAGTGACTTCTACACCTTTGCGTGTTTATTATAATAACCACAAGGACGAAGAAATTTAATAAGTATGATTAAAGCAGGAATTATCGGTGGGGCAGGTTATACGGCGGGCGAATTGATTCGTCTGCTGATTAATCACCCTGATGTAGACATAAAGTTTATAAACAGCAGCAGTAACGCCGGCAATAAGATTACCGACGTACATGAGGGACTCTATGGTGAAACGGATTTGGTTTTTACCGACGAACTTCCTCTGGATGAGATTGATGTATTGTTCTTCTGTACGGCTCATGGAGATACAAAGAAGTTTATGGATAGTCACAATGTACCCGAGGATTTGAAAATCATAGACCTCAGTATGGACTACCGTATCAAGAGTGATGACCATGACTTCATCTATGGTTTGCCGGAACTGAACCGTCGTGCTATCTGCCATAGCAAGCACGTGGCCAATCCGGGATGTTTTGCCACTTGTATTCAATTGGGTTTATTGCCGTTAGCCAAACATCTGTTACTGAACGAGGATGTAATGGTAAATGCCATTACCGGAAGTACAGGGGCAGGGGTGAAACCGGGTGCTACCAGCCATTTCAGCTGGCGTAATAATAATATGAGCATCTATAAACCGTTTTCTCATCAGCATGTTCCCGAAATCAAGCAATCATTGAAACAGTTGCAAAACAGCTTTAATGCTGAAATAGATTTTATTCCTTACCGGGGTGATTTCCCGCGTGGTATCTTTGCTACTCTGGTAGTCAAATGCAAGGTGGAACTGGAAGAACTGGTGAAGATGTATCAAGACTATTATGCCGAGGATTCTTTCGTTCATATTGTAGACAAAAATATAGATTTGAAGCAGGTGGTGAACACCAACAAGTGTTTGATTCATTTGGAGAAGCATGGCGATAAACTGCTGGTTATCTCTTGCATTGACAACTTGTTGAAGGGGGCAAGCGGACAAGCGGTCCATAATATGAATCTCATGTTCAATCTGGAAGAAACCGTAGGGCTGAGGTTGAAACCGTCTGCTTTTTAATAAAGAAGAGTTTATGAAATTATTTGATGTATATCCTCTTTTTGACATAAACATTGTCAAGGGAAAAGGTTGTCATGTATGGGATGATCAAGGTACGGAATACCTTGATTTGTATGGTGGTCATGCGGTTATTTCTATCGGTCACGCACATCCGTATTATGTGGAAATGATAAGCAACCAGGTTGCACAGTTGGGATTTTATTCCAATTCGGTGGTTAACAAGCTACAGCAGGAAGTGGCAGACCGTTTAGGGAAACTTTCGGGTTATGATGATTATCAATTGTTTTGATAAACAGTGGGGCCGAAGCTAATGAAAATGCGTTGAAACTGGCTTCTTTTTACAATGGTCGCAAACGTGTGCTTTCTTTTTGCAAAGCATTTCATGGACGTACTTCACTGGCAGTGGAGGTAACCCACAATCCGAAAATTATAGCCCCAATCAATGACAATGGGCATGTGACTTATCTGCCTTTGAACGATATAGAAGCAGCTAAAGCGGAATTGGCAAAAGGAGATGTCTGTGCGGTGATTATTGAAGGTATTCAAGGAGTAGGCGGTATTCAGGTTCCGGAAGTGAAATTCTTGAAAGAACTGAGTAAGGCTTGCGAAGAAGTGGATGCAGTACTTGTTTTGGATGAAATACAATCCGGCTACGGGCGTAGCGGTAAATTTTTTGCTCACCAACATGCAGGTATCCGTCCCGATATGATTACGGTTGCAAAGGGGATTGGCAATGGCTTTCCGATGGCTGGTGTCCTGATCAGTCCGAAATTCAAACCCGTATATGGACAATTGGGAACCACTTTTGGTGGTAACCACCTGGCTTGTGCTGCTGCTATCGCGGTGCTGGATGTTATGAAAGGTGAGAACCTGGTAGAGAATGCTGCAAGTAGGTGCTCATCTGCTGAAAGAATTGAAACAATTCCCACAGATTAAAGAGGTGCGTGGCGAAGGTTGATGATCGGTATGGAATTTGACGAACCGATTAAGGAACTGCGTCAGCGTCTGCTGTTCGAACAGAAAGTATTTACCGGAGTCAGTGGTACGAATGTAATCCGTCTGCTCCCGCCTTTGTGTCTGACTATGGCTGAGGCTGATGAATTTATTGGACGCTTTCGTAAAGTGTTGGTATAAGCTGGAGATTCAAGAGGGATAATAATCAGCGAAAGAAAATAAGGTCTCGTCAGGAAACATTTCGGTTCCGGCGAGACTTTTTGATTTCATCTTCTTCAAAGTAATTTTATTTTTAGCTTTTCATAATACGTTCTTCTCCTTTTTTCCCTTATCTTTGTAGCTATAGACTTAATCTTTAATAATATGAAAGTAGCAATTATTGGTGCGGGAAATATGGGAGGGGCCATTGCTCGCGGCCTTGCCCAAGGCACTATCATTCCAGCGAGTGATGTAACAGTAGCCGATCCGTTCAGCGGAAGTCTGGAAACTCTACAGGCGGATTATCCGGAGATTAATGTGACAACGGAAAATCCGAAAGCGATAAAGGATGCCGATATCGTTATTCTGGCTGTAAAGCCGTGGTTGATAGACCAAGTGTTGAGTGTGGTTCATTTGACTCCACGGCAAGTATTGGTTTCTATTGCAGGTGGTGTAACTTTCGAACAGCTGGTAAAGAGTGTAGGTCCGGAACAGACATATTCCGTTTGATTCCCAATACTGCTATTTCTCAGTTGGAAAGTATGACTTTGATATCCAGTCGTAACGCCAGTAAGGAACAAGAACAACTGATGCTGGATATCTTTAATGAATTAGGATTGGCTATGCTTATTCCTGAAAGTCAGATGGCTGCTACTACGGCTTTGACTTCATGTGGTATCGCATATGTCTTGAAATATATTCAGGCAGCTATGCAGGCAGGTATTGAATTGGGGATCTATCCGAAAGATGCACAGAAAATGGTTGCCCAGTCTGTGAAAGGAGCCGCTTCCTTGATATTGAATAATGATACTCATCCAGTGTGGAAATAGATAAGGTGTGTACGCCCGGTGGTATGACTATCAAGGGGATTAATGAATTGGATCACGAAGGGTTTGACTCAGCGATCATTAAAGCAATGAAGGCTTGTCTGAAATAGAAGTAACCTCATGGAAATGACGTGGATAACACGGTTCTCGTTTTTGTGTATTGTGTTATCTACGTTTTTATAGAAGGTACTTTTGCAGGTTTAGTATAAAAATATGCTCACTTTTTTGTTTCCGATTTCATATTTCATGTTATCTTTGCTATACAAGATCAGATCTAATGTGAAAGAGAAATATGATAAACACAGAATTGTTCAAAGAAGTGTCACCTTTGTCGGCCAAGGATTGCTTTATTTTGATAGAGCGTCAGAAATCGAATTTTAATTTTCCTATACATATACATCCCGAATATGAACTGAACTATATTGAGAATGCAAAAGGCGCACAACGCATTGTGGGAGACTCCATAGAAGAAATAGAAGAAGAGGAACTGGTGCTGGTCACCAATCCTCAATTGGAACATGCTTGGAGGGATTATAACAACAAGCCGCAGAATATCCATGAAATAACCATTCAGTTTCATTCCGATCTGCTTTCCGACCAGATTCTGAACAGGAACCAGATGATCAGCATTCGGGAACTTTTCCACCGTGCCCGTAAAGGAATCGTGTTCAGCAGGGAGACTATCGCAAAAGTCCGTCCGTTGTTGAAAACGCTGTCTTGCGAGAACGATAGTTTCTATTCCTTGATAAAACTGCTTGTTATTCTTCATGAATTATCATTGGACAAAGGGATGCGTGAGCTGTCAACCGGGCAGTTTGCCATTAACTCTGTTTCCAAAGAGCATACTAACGAGAAGTTGAACAAGGTGCTGGATTATGTTCATTTTCATTTTTCGGAAGTGATCCGTCTTGCAGATGTGGCTAAAATGGTAAATATGAGCGAGGCCTCATTCTGTCGTTTTATCAAACAGCATACTTCCAAAAGTTTTATCGATTTCCTTACTGATATCCGCTTGGGGGCCGCTTCACGTGCTTTGGTTGATTCTTCCTTGTCAATAGCTGAAATAGGATATGATTGTGGCTTTAATAATCTATCCAATTTCAACCGTATCTTTAAAAAGAAAAAAGGAGTAGACTCCTAAAGAGTTCCGTGATAATTATCGTAAGAACAAGACTATCATTTAAAAGGTTCGGCCGGAACTTTCTCATGGACTTGCCTGATTTTGACAGCACTAAAAGAAAGCGGATTTTCTGAAAGTTCGGGGATGTTGTAGGATTTGAATGCCTGGAAATAATGTTCCGTGTCTTTTTGCGGTACTACGAACGGCTTGAAGTTTTTTCTTCTTTATTCGGATAGCCAGAACAAGGCTTCTCATATTGACGGTCTCTATTTTGATAAAATATCATAAGTATATGTTCGGATAGTATTGGTTTGTCTGTCGGTAAATTTCCATCTTTGCCTTTGGGTTACAACCTGGTAAAACTTTGAATACTAACCTTAAAAAAGACAAGTGTCATGAAAAAGCTATCTTACCTTTTTGCCGTGGCGGCTTCCGCCGCTTGCCTCTGTGCCTGTACCGATGTTACCGATGTTCTTCCGGCAGAACAAATCCCGGCCGATGCACGTAGTACCTTGGGGGCCGACGTAGTTCTTCAGTGGAACAACGAAGAACAAACCATCGATGGTTTTGGTGTGGCGCAGGCCGGCTGGTCCGACTATCTTTATGCCCACCGCAAGCGTCAGGAGATTATGGATGTGATGTTCGGACAGGACGGGCTTCGCCTCAGTATCCTCAGGGGCGAGGTATTCCCCCATTACGATGAAACCACGTTTAATATGGACGAGGATATCAATCTGTCTTTGGACGATCCTTTTTTCGATATTGATTTCAACCGTGATGAGAATCGTGTTGCCGAAGGCATCGCACAGCGCAACGGACAGTTGTGGATCATGAAAAAAGCGAAGCAGGAATACGGTGTGGACAAACTCATCTTTTCCGTTTGGTCTGCTCCGGCTTATATGAAAAGCAACGGCAGTACCTCGCAAGGTTTTTTGAAACGCGGCAGCTACCAGGCCTTTGCGACTATCTTTCCAATTTCTGTGATGCCTACACAGCGGCAGGTCTGCCTGTCTATGCCATCTCTCCGGCCAACGAGCCCGAGTATGCGGCAAGCTGGAACTCATGCCTCTGGCTTCCCGGTACCACTACGCTGGGACCGTTCATTGTGAATAACTTGGGTCCAAGTTGCGACAGACCCATCCCGAAACCCGGATTATCTTTGGCGAGAATGCCAGTGGTCTGCCATTCTGGGCTTTATCATGGCAGTAAAAATTATGTGCGCGACATTCTGAACCTGAATCCTAAAATCACCAACTTTCCCGTCATTGCCGCCGGACACGGCTATGTGGATCCTGTGACCGGGAAAGATCCTGCCATTGAACCGTTCAGTAAAGCCGAATCGAAGGGAATTCCCGTGTGGCTGACCGAAATCAGCGATCCTACGGAAAGTTATGATGCCACTATGACCAGTGGCTTGAAATGGGCGAAGAAGTTCCATCGTTTCTTGTGTGAGGCCAATACCGGCGCTATTGTGTGGTGGGCAGGTGCTATACCGGATGGCGGAACTACCGAGGGGCTGATTAACATTGAAAAGAACCGCGTGGACTATGAAGTGACCAAGCGTTGCGAGGTGTTCGGCAACTTCTCCCGTTACATCCCTGTAGGAAGCAAGCGCATCTCGGCGCAATATGATTTCGAACAAGGCTATATGGTGTCTGGCTATAAATATGGTGACAACGGTTACACGGTTGTAGCATCAACCCTGCGGATCATGAAGTAGTTATTTCGTTGGCTCTTGAAAGCGCTCAGGTTTCCGGTGCTTTGCAAGGCTATGTCACCGATGACACCCGTAAATGGGAGCCGGTGGAAGCTGTTCAACCTGCCGATGGTGTCTATACCTTGACATTGCCGGCCCGTAGCGTGGTTTCCTATACCGGAACTGTGTTGAGTAGTTCGTCTTTGTAACGTTGATTTCTGTTTTTATTTCTACGCTGCAATAGTTTTTTGTTCCGTCATTGTATTGCGCTGATAAACAGTAATATGCGGTGACGGAATTTCCTGTATCTCCACGAAGTGCTTTTTCGTTTTTTCCTTGCAGAAGCCGGTTCGTCGGATATCGGTTTCCATGTCGGTACGTAATCTTGATATATGTACGGCAGTATCCGTGCAAGGGGATGGGAGTTTCCATGCAAGAAGACTGCATCATTTGTTGCACCACTCGGCTGAACGTGCTTTTCACTCAAGTGGAGTGCCGTTGCCACCTGTGTGAAACGGTTGCTTCACCAAAGTGAAGCAATAAAGTCATAAGACTGTTTTCACGGTTGTATCCTGTTGATAAAATACATCTATTGAAGTTTTGTCATTTTGTGTGTGGCGGTTGTTGTGTTGTACATTGATGAACGATACCGCCGCTTACCTACCGGTTGAGAGCCTTTATGGATGTTTTTTCACAGTAATTGGTTGATAATTAGAAGAATACTGTGTAGGAAAAATTTTATATCTCACGTTCAATTCAGATGTGTTTTCCATTGTCTTGAAGAATTTTTTTTGATATTGATAAGATTTCATTGTTTAATGCTTGAATTGTATTTGTTCCTGCTTGCTTGAATTGCCATCTTTGCAATGTTAATTTTTAATTCAAATAACTATGAAAACAAAGACATTCTTAATTTCAGCTGCTATTCTTCCATCCATGGGGCATTACCGTTGTTTGCGAAAGCAATAACGTGTTGGAAATCTATTTTTAGTTAATTTTACAGCAATATTTTTTAATTAAACTCTAATACATTATTTATGAAACAAATTGCATTTACATGGTTGCTGTGCATACTTAGTATATGTGCCTATGCTCAGCAAATTACTGTTACCGGAACAGTGACGGATGCGGAGAATAATCCGTTGATTGGTGCGGCTGTTGTTGTAGTAGGAACTACGGATGGCGTGATTACCGATTTGATGGCAAATATACCATTAAGGCCGCTTCCGGTCAGTCTTTGAAATTCTCTTATGTAGGTTATCAGGAGCAAACTGTTAAGGTTGATGGCCGCAGTGTGATTAATGTGAAATTGTCGGAAGGTGAATTGTTGGACGAGGTGGTGGTTATCGGTTACGGTACAGTGAAGAAAAGCCATTTGACAGGTGCGGTCGCTTCTGTTTCCGGTAAAGAGTTACAGGCAAATGTTGCACGTAGTGCTTCAGCTGCTTTGCAAGGAAGAGTTGCCGGTGTTACTGTGTCGGCTGCCAACGGTCAGCCGGGGGAAGGCTTGAATATTAATGTCCGTGGTATCAGTTCATTGAGTGCCACCAGTCCGCTTTATGTGATTGACGGTGTGTATGGTGATATCAATATGGTTGATCCCGCTGACATTCAGTCTATTGAAGTGTTGAAAGATGCTTCGGCTGCTGCTATTTATGGTTCTCGTGCTGCTAATGGTGTTGTATTGGTCACTACTAAAGCGGTCGTTTGGAAACTCCTGCCCGTGTAACAGTGGATGCCTATACAGGCGTTCAGATGGTTGCCAAATACATTGATGTAATGGATGGTAATCAGCTTCGCGATTTGGCAAAGGCTACCGGTTATAGTTCGGCAGAAGGGTTGCTGAATTGGAATGGAGGTGCTGGAACAGACTGGCAGAAAGAACTTTATAACTCGGCTATGGTGAGCAAGGTTAGCTTGAATGTATCTGGAGGAAACAAGACTTCGACCTATAATCTTTCGGGAAGCTATCTTAACCAGGATGGTATTGTGAATACTACCGGTTATGAGGCATGGAACATTCGTGCTAAGAATACTTTTTCTTTTTTCAATAATCATTTGCGTATGGGGACTACGTTGATGATGAAATTCTATAAAAAGAAGTATGAAGATGTTTCATATACCTCCGCTCTGACAGCTGTGCCTATGTGGAATGTATATGGTGAAGATGGCACTTGGGGTGTAGCTCCGGAATGGACCAGAGGAGATAATCCTGTAGGTTGGACAGAAGCCTATGATTACCAAAGACATGGGATAGATATTTTATTGAATGGCTATGCCGAAGTGGATTTGTTCTTGAAAGGATTGAAATATAAATTCAATGTAGGTATAAACAAATATACAAGACGTAATTATGCCTATAGTTCTCCTTATTATTTCAGTTCTACTTCACAAAAGAATGAAGCGGAATTGTCGGAAAGTACAGACTGGGAGAACGATTGGTTGATTGAAAATACAATCAATTATGATAATACGTTTGGCAATCATACGGTTTCTGCTTTGGTGGGTTATTCTGCCCAGCGTAACAATGCGCGTGGTTTTGGTGCAGGACGTAAGGGTTTCCCGGAAGGTTTCTCTGTGATTGACGCCGGTTCGGTTTCTTCACAAAATACATCGGGTAGCGCGTGGGCCAATACAATGATTTCTATGTTTGGGCGTGTGATGTATTCGTATGCCGATCGTTATATGCTGTCTGCTTCTGTTCGTCGGGACGGTTCTTCCAAATTTGCAGATGGAAACCGCTGGGGCACATTCCCGTCTGTATCTTTGGGTTGGAATGTGATGAATGAAGATTTCTTTGAAAATATCAAGAAAACCATGAATGAATTGAAAATTCGTGCCAGTTATGGTGTACTGGGTAATTTGAGCGGCATTGGCAATTATGCTACCCAGTCTGTTGTTTATAAAGGTATGAATAACATGATGGGCACAGAACTTTGGGAAGGTGCCATTACCGGTAAGGAATGGACTTCACCCATGAATGTGACTTGGGAAAAGACGAAGACTTTGAACTTGGGTTTGGATTTTGCTTTCTTGAACAATAAGTTCAGTGTCAGTGCTGATTATTTTATTCAGAAAACAGAAGATATGTTGTTGTCTATGCCGCAGTCTTTGAGTTTTGGCTTGAGTGGGAATCCTACAGTAAATGCAGGTACAGTAGAAAACAAAGGATTTGAGATTTCATTGAATCACCGTAATAATGTAGGCGATTTGTATTATCATGTAGGTGTCAATGCCACCTTTATCAAGAATGAACTGACGGAAGTAAACGGAAGTCGTGATGAATGGCAGGGATTCAATCCTCATGCCAAAGGAACGATTACTTATGCCAAGACCGGTCATTCCATAGGTTATTTCAATTTGATAAAGACGGATGGTGTATTCCAAAGCCAACAAGAAATTGATGCGTATGTGGATAAGAACGGTAATAAGATCCAGCCTAATGCACAACCGGGTGACTTGCGTTTCGTGGATTATAACGGAGATGGTAAGATTGACAATAATGACCGTCAGGATGTAGGCTCTGCTTTCCCGAAAGTTAACTTGGGTGTAAGTCTGGGTGCTGAATGGAAAGGTTTGGATTTGAATATGTTCTTTGACGGAAACTTTGGCAACAAGATTTACAATGCCCAGTATTATAGTACGGTTTATAATGAATCAACGGGAAACCAATATGCAGAACGCATGAACAGCTGGACTGAAAACAATCATTCTGACATTCCTCGCTGTTTGTTTGGTACTAGCGATCCTAATGGTACAAACTGGGGCTATACGGACCGTTGGTTGGAAAATGGTTCATTCTTGCGCTTGAAGACTTTGGAATTAGGTTATACGTTGCCCAAAGTATGGGTATCTAAAGCCGGTTTGCAGAATGTGCGTGTTTATACGGCTATGGAAAACCTTTTCACTATAACCGATTATAAAGGATATACTCCTGACTTGGGTATGGTAGATGCCGATGGTGCCGGTACATCAGGTGGTTCGGGTGTAATGACCCGTGGTTGTGATGACGGTCGTTATCCGATGGCACGTACTATCACCTTTGGTTTACAAGTAAATTTCTAATTAGGAATAAGTAATATTTGCAGAATATGAAAAAGAATTTATAAATTAACAATAGCTGCATTGGCTGTAGCTCCAATGTTGTTGTCTTCTTGTAGTGATGACTTTCTGAATGAGATTGATCCTAATCGTCAGACTCCGACCACTTTCTGGACATCCGAGGATAATGTGATGAAAGGCTTGTCCGCAGTTTATAATCCTTTCCGCCGTATGACCAGTGGATATTATGGTGGGTTGGAAGGCATCATGCATCTTCAGATGCGCGGTGACGACCTTTACCCCACTCGCGGAGAAGAACCTTATATTTGGGAATATTTGTCGTTTGTCAACACTAACGAATACAAAGGATTGAGTGGGGAAACATCTATGAAGGCATTCAGATGGCAAACGAATTCATATATCGTGCGGCTACGGTTGATATGGACGAAACCAAACGTGAGCAAATGATAGGTGAGGCTTATTTCTTACGTGGATTCTGGTACTTCCGTTTGCGTACTGATTATCGTGATGCGGTTATCCGTACTCTCCCGCAGGATGCAGATCCGGAAACTCATGGACTGTCTAGCGGTGATGAAGTGCTGGAACAGGCTATTTCAGACTTTAAGGAAGCCAAGTCTCGTTTGCCTAAGCTTCGTTCAAGCGATGAGAACGGTCGTGTAACTCAAGGTGCGGCTATTGCCATGTTGGGTAAAGCTTATATCTGGAAAGGGGATTATCAGGCCGCTAAGGATGAGTTTGAAATTATAATGAATGGTTATGGTTACGATTTGACTCAAAAGTATGAGGACAACTTCCGTGACGATACGGAATTTAATGCTGAATCTATTTGGGAAATCAATTATGATGCCAAGGATGATTACGGTTGGTACGTCTGGGACATGTCGGAC
>ENA-OQMZ01000407-OQMZ01000407.1-human-gut-metagenome-genome-assembly--contig:-NODE-407-length-18574-cov-1.465821_pt1 | contig 18574 bp, 30 predicted proteins | sample MGYA00242621_ERZ504862 | MGnify/ENA primary metagenome ERZ504862 (study PRJEB26092, sample SAMD00036393) | human gut metagenome | host: Homo sapiens | study: EMG produced TPA metagenomics assembly of... | reverse complement strand
TGATGGAGTCAGCGCGATTCCATTAAAGCCTCTTCCCGGAGTTCTTCCATTGCAGCCATTACTTTTTCTGGTTCCACGCCCTCGATCTCATAGATCTTTACTGTTCCGCCAAAGCTCTCCACTTCTTCTTTTGCTTCCAGGACCCCCTTTAAAACCTGCTGCATAAAAGGAGTCTCCATATACTGAAGGATCACACCGATACGGATTTTCCTCTTTGCCATGGCAAGGGCACGACCGGCACGGCTGGGCTGATATCCCATCTCCCGGGCGATCCTTTTGATCCTTTCCTCTACTTCCGGGCGGATACGGCCTCTGTTGTTCAGTGCCCTGTCCACAGTGCCTCTTGAAACTCCTGCTGCTTCCGCAATCTGTTGTAATGTTACTGCCATATTTTACCCTCCAAAACCTCTCCTGTGTGCTTTGTGTTCACGCGCACGCTCTTTTATCCCATTATACACATTTACACTTCTCAGGCAATCCCTGATTTCATTATTTTTATAATTTTCCTTTACGATCAGACAGGCCCGGCATAAACAGGTGCATTCCCTCAGCCAAAAATGCTTCCGAAAAAATCTCCGGAAGCATTTTTATCATTGCAAAACAGATCCCTTTGTCAGTCCAGAAGCTCCTGTACCATCTCGGGGGTAAAGGTTACAGCCTTCACATGATCTACCTCGATCTGATACAGGGCATTGGCCGCAATATGCTCCGCAGCCTGCTCCAGATCACGGATTCCTGTGGTATCTTCAAATTTCTTAATTACTGCGTCCAGCGCCTCATCCGTTACGATACATTCTTCCTGTTTCAGACTCATACGTTTCAGAACCTTGGGAAGCGCAAATCTGGAGAAGATGATCTTCTTTTCCTCCGGTGTATAATCCGGAATGTCGATCACTGCAAAACGTGACATCAGAGGTGCGCTGATCTGTGCCTTATCATTGGCTGTGGCAATAGGATAGACACCAACTGTCGGAACCATACATTCCATATAGTTATCTGTAAAACCAAGGTTATCCAGCAGTGTCAGAAGCACGTCTGCCGGATTTCCGTTTCCTTTACCTGATGCAGCCTTGTCAAGCTCATTGATGATAAATACCAGATTGGATTCTCCTGCCATGGAAAAAGCCTCCATGATGATTCCAGGCTTGGCATTTGCATAAACACGAGAGCTTCCTGTAAGCTGTTCCGGATCATTGATCGAACTCATATCCAGGGTTGTCCACGGCATTTTCAGGATTCTTGCAACTGCATAAGCGATCTGAGATTTACCGGTACCTGCCGGTCCTACAAGAAGCAGTCCGTAAGCAGGAAGTGTATGAGTACGGTTGATCTGAATGATCGTCTCAATAATCCTCTGTTTTACACGCTCCATTCCATAAAGCTCCTCATCCAGGATACGGCGTGCTTCCTTCGGATCAATAGACTCAAAATAATTATGCTTCCACTGAATATTCATCATGATGGAAAGTGCTCTCTGGCATGGCGTCTTTCCTCCTGAGAAACCTCATGAGAACGGGCAACTGCCAGATTTCTTCTTGCCCAGAGACGGATATTATCCGGCATAGTCTTTCCGGCACAGTTCATAAAGTCGGTGATACTCTGAATACTGGTAAGCTTCATATCGTCACCGTCTTCTTCCTCCTCATCGTTCTCATTTTCTTCTGCCGGCGCACTGCTTGCAAACAGACGCTCGATCATAAACTGAAGAAATCCGTCCTCAGCAGAAAGCTTGGTGCCTCCGCCAAAAGCAATCTCACGGATTTTGTAAACAGCATATCCTTCTTCTGTATTCTGTCCTGAAAGACGGATGTTGATATGATTTTCTCCGAGCCATTTGATCAGGCTTGTAAAACGGGAATCGATCTTCAGGATGTCTGCCGGGAAAACACCGTCCTCTTCCTTAAACTCAAATGCAGTCTGCTTCGCAGGATTGGAAAAATATCCGCAGGAATGATGTTTCCACTCTCTTTTGCTGTTATCCAGGATCAGCACCGGTTTCTCCGGTGTGGCTTTTGTTTCATTAGAACGAAATGTTGTATATGTGCACTGGCTTTTTGTCTCTTTTTTATCTGCCGGCGCTGCGCTGAAATCAAAAACTGGCATATTTTTTCTCCTCTTTCTCTGAAAAATATCTTCATTCAGTTTATCATGGATTGGAAATCTCAACAACTGCTGATATAATTTTTTATGCATTTTTTGTATTCGTCATTTTCCCGTAAGTTGTTTAAACTAATTTTGCAGTTTGCCGATTGACACTGCCTATAACTATGTTATCGTGCAATCATGTCTGCTTTCATTTTTACAAAAGCTGACACAGTTACCATGTATGTGATTTACTGTTTTTCACGTCATTGTAATTGTATTTTTTTGGAGGAGGAAATGAGAAATCAACTTTCACAGCGGGATGATTTTTATCCACAGATCGTTAAGCTTGTCATCCCCATCATCATTCAGAACCTGCTAAGTGCAGCGGTCAATTCCGCCGATGTTATCATGCTGAACTTTGTAGGTCAGTCATCCATCTCCGCAGTATCCCTGGCAGCGAATTATTCCAATGTCCTGTTTATGGTTTATTACGGTCTTGGTACGGGAGCCACCCTGCTTTGTGCCCAGTATTATGGAAAGGGAGATTACAAAGCCATTCAGATCATCGAGGGAATCGCTCTTCGTTTTTCCATGATCATCTCTGTTCTCGTGGCACTCGTTGCATTTACCATGCCACAGATGATGATGAGACTGTTCACCAACGATCCGGAGCTTCTGGCCATTGGTTCTTCCTATATCCGCATTATGGGTATCACCTATATCTGCTGGGGTATGACGGAGGTTTATCTGGCTGTTCTTCGAAGCATTGGACGGGTGACTACCAGCATGGCGATGAATATGCTGGCCTTTGGACTGAATATCCTTTTGAATGCGACTTTTATCTTCGGATTGTTCGGAGCACCCAAGCTTGGTGCTACCGGTGTGGCTATTGCTACTGCACTTTCCAGAATGATCGAGCTGATCGCCTGTTTTATTGTTTCTGCTTTCAGCAAAAATGTCCGACTGGATCTCCGATGTATGTTCACAAAAAACAAACTGCTGTTCAGTGATTTCGTGCGGCTTTCCCTGCCGGCTCTTGGCAATGATATTTCCTGGAGTATTGGTTTTTCCATGTACTCTGTGATCCTGGGGCATCTTGGTACGGATGCGGTTGCTGCCAATTCTCTGGTTGTAGTAGTCCGTAATATCGGCTCTGTTTTCTGTTTCGGTATTGCCAGTGCAGGAGGTATCCTTCTAGGCAATGTTATGGGGCAGGGTGATCTGGAACGTTCCAGGCGTTATGCTTCCAAAACACTGAAGCTTACTGTTATTGCAGGTTTTTTGGGCGGACTTATCGTTCTTGCCATCACACCGTTCGTAATGAGATTTGCGTCCCTGACACCCACTGCCATGCATTATCTGAAATATATGCTTCTGATCAACAGCTACTATATTATGGGGTCTGCCGTAAATACAACCCTGATCGCCGGTGTGTTCCGGGCAGGTGGTGATACAAAGTTTGGTCTGATCTGTGATACCATTGATATGTGGGTATATGCAGTACCCCTTGGATTCTTCGCTGCTTTTGTACTGAAGCTGCCGGTTATGTGGGTGTATTTTCTGCTCTGTACGGATGAATTTGTGAAGTGGCCATGGGTGATCAAAAGGTATCTTAGTGGGAAGTGGGCTAAGAATATTACCCGCGAGAATATATTTGAAAATAAATAGAATACAGAAACATTTTAGACGGCTGGAATCTGCGTTATTTTTCAAAAATTCGCTGTTTGAGCGAAGAAAGTCTCGGACTTTTGGAAAATAACTTTAGCAGGTTCCAGCCGTTCGTTACTCAACTACCGCTGCAGTCCTTCTATCACCATCTCTGTCAGACGCACAACACTTCCCTGTACCTCCCGGATCTCTTTCTCCGAAATACCATCCTTATGAAATCCCCCGGTGCAAACCACTCTCTTTCCCAGCTCTTTCGAAACCTTCTCCGCCATCCACCGGCAGATCACCTCGTCCTTATGTCCCGGAAAATTCAAAACTGAAGAAGTCGCACTCACAGAACCATCCCCTGTCAGAGACACTCTCGGTTCCGTCTGCACCACACATCCCAGATGAGGTCTCTCTCCGCCTTTCAGACAGATAAGCACATCCTCTCCGATAAATGCAGCACTGACCTCCAGCTCACAGCCTGCAGTCTCCACACACTCTTTTATAATCCATTCCATCTGCGATACTCCTTTGCTTCGATCCCAAACGGTTCCAAAAGCTTTGCCGCAATATGATACACCATATCATCAATGCTCTCCGGTTTATGATAAAACGTCATCATCGGCGGAATGATCCGCACTCCCGGAAGCATGGAAAGCTCATAAAGATTTCGGAGATGAATCCCGCTTAACGGTGTTTCTCTGGCTGCCAGCACCAGTGTTCTCTGTTCCTTGACCGTCACATCTGCCGCACGCAGAATAAGATTATCCGCATAGCCACTGTGAATCCCCGCGATCGTCTTCATGCTGCAGGGCACGATCAGCATCCCCTCTGTTTTGAAAGAACCACTGGCCGGTTTTGCCCCGATTTCTCCCGGTGCACATACATGATCTGCCAATCGTTTCACATCCTCCGGTTCCAGCTCCGTCTCCTGGCGAAGAGTCAGCTCTGCACTGGAACTCATGATCAGATAAGACTCAAAATCCGGATTCTCCCGGATGATCTCCAGACATTTTACAAGGAGCGGCAGGCCGCTTGCACCTGTCGCACCAACTATAATTCTCTTTTTCATTTTTTCAGCCATTTCTCCGGATCCAGTTCCATAAAACGGGCTCTGTGAAAATCTTCCTTCAGATCATAAGGCACCGTACAGTCAAAAATAGTCTTGCATGCAATTCCATGATCACGGATACTTGGAGAAAATGCAGGATCATTGGACGGATCAAGAGGATGACAACGGACACCCGGAATGGTGATCACATCTACATCCCCCTGGAATCTCGTATTCATCGCCCAAAGTACGTCATTCATATCAAAGCAGTCCACATCTTCATCTACTAGAAATACATTTTTCAGCTCACTGAAGCGGAAAATGCAAGAAGTGCAGCCTGACGCTGTCTTCCCTCATCACTTTGAGAAAGCTTTTTAAACTGAAGGACAGCCATATACTTTCCACCTCCGGCACTGCTGCAGTATACGTTCTGAAGTCTTCCAGGCATTGCTTTTTCCACCATGCCATAGATGCTGGCCTCTGTAGGGATTCCCGCCATGGATACGTGCTCCTCACTTGGCCCGATACAGGTCTGCATGATCGGATTTTCACGATGTGTCACTGCTGTAACCTTGATCAGCCAGCACTGATCACTTGCAGGCCCTGTATATCCCGGAAACTCCGGCATGGCGTATCCGGTATTGCTGTTCTGATCTTCCTTTACACGCACACCAGGGATCACTTCTCCCTCGATCACGTATTCCGCATTGGCGATGGCACGCTCGTTAACGGTTAAACATTTACAGAGTTTCACCGGCTCTTTGCGCAGTGCACCGGCTACAGACAGCTCATCATACCCCAGTGGTGTTGTAGGCGGCTCAAAACAGGAACCGATCTCAATAGCAGGATCAACTCCGATACTGATAGAAATCGGCAGCCTTTGTCCCAGCTCCTCAGCACGCTCTGCCATTGCTCCGATATGTCTGGCACCAGGTGTAAAGAAAATGGAAAGCTCATCTTTTCCCTGAATGCAAAGACGATGAATGGTCACATCGTGAACTCCAGTATCCGGGTGTGTGGGCGTAGCACATGCCAAGTGTGATATACGGGCCCGCATCATCTGGTGTGTTCGTTGGCGCGACGACAGCTATAGAGGTCAAAATCCGGATCTGCTGCCTTATGCACCACCTGCTGACACGGTGCATCGCCTTCAAGATCGACCGGTGGAATTGGATCTCCACGCTTTTGCAGAGCATCTTTCCAAGATTTTCCGGCTGAGTGTCAAGTAAAGCAGCAACTCTTTTTCTGCTTGCCAGAAGACCGATAGCTACCCTTGCATCCGGGTGTCCTTTTATACGATTAAAGATCATGGCAGGTCCTTCCTTTGTGGGACGCTTCACCGTTCCGCCGGCTCCTACATAACGATATACCCTGCAAGCTCTGCCATCGGATCAACTTCCACCTCTGTTTCGATCAGCTGATCTGGCATCTGCTCCAGAAGTGCCAGAGCACTTCTCAGATCTCTTTACTTTTTCTGCCATAAAAAACCTCCTGCGTTGTCTTTATATTACTGTTCACTCCGTTCTCAGTAACATCTTTATTTTCTTATGTTATTTTATCTCTTTTTTACATGGTGAATCAATTCTTTCTATGATATAATTGTTTCCAATATGGAATGATTCGTCACTATTTTCTAAAAGGCAGGTGTTACCATGACTCTTGAACAGATCGACTATTTTATCTGTGCAGCTCAATCCCGGACTTTTTTTGATGCTGCAGAAGCTATGCATATCTCCCAGTCCTCCCTTTCCAAGCAGATCATGAAACTGGAAAAAGAACTGGAGCTTACCTTATGGGACCGCAGCAAGCGTACTGCTGTGCTTACTCCTGAAGGAGATGTTTTTTACAAAGAAGCACTTAAGATTTCCAGACAGTATCATCGTTCTCTGGAAGCAGTGTACCATTTAAGGACAGTAAGCTCCAAGCACTTCATATTGGAACACTTCCTTTTCTTTCTCAGTACCATCTTACTTCTGTGATACACAGTTTTTGTGATACACACCCGGAGCTTTCTTTTTCTCTGAAGGAGGTAGAAGACGAAGAACTTCTTTCCGGTCTTGAAAAAGACTTTTTTAATCTGATCTTTGTACGAAAACACATGATAGACCCGGAGCTCTATACTTTTCATGCTCTCACAGCAGACCGTCTGGTTGTCTGTTTTTCCTGAAGCTCATCCTCTGCGTCCAAAAATCGGTCTCTCTTTCCGAACTGAAAAAAGAATCTTTTATCCTGATGCCTCCGCACACTTCCATTTACCGTTTCTGTATGCAAAGTTTTCATAATGCAGGGATCCACCCTCAGCTTCTGCGTACTGCCCGTGCAGAATCTATTGTCAGCGCAGTGGAAATTGGCGAAGGGATCAGTCTTCTTACAGAAAGCAGCTTTCAGTTCTTTCGTCAGCCTTCGCTTGTTGCTGTCCCGGTTAACGGACTGGAAAAGCTATCTATTGGAATTGCCCATAAAAAAATATGGCTCTCACAACCTCTGCAGAATGTTTTCTGCAGTTTGTGTAAAAGCCATATTGATAAGATATTTTTTCTATAATTCCAAGCATCATTCCCACACCATGTACCGCAAATGCAACGATCCATGCAGTGGCACACTGTACTGCTACAATACCAGCGGCAGCTCTTACAGTTCCCATCTCCCGACGCACAGTTGCAATAGCTGCAACGCAGGGTGTATAGAGCAAGGTAAAGATCAAAAATACGTAAGCAGTAAACGGTGTAAATAAAGTCTGAAGCAACGCCGTATTTCCGCCCAGAAGGACTGTCAGCGTAGACACAACACTCTCTTTTGCCATAAAGCCCGTGATCAATGCGGTGGATACTCTCCAGTCACCAAAGCCCAGCGGAGCAAAAAGTGGTGCCACGATGCTTCCGATCTTTGCCAGAAGGCTCTGATCTGTGCTGGTAACAAGGTTAAGACCTGCATCAAAGTTCTGCAGGAACCACACGATCAGCGTTGCCGCAAAAATAATTGTAAACGCTTTCTGGATAAAGTCCTTCGCCTTTTCCCATATCAGCTGTCCTACACTTTTTGCAGAAGGAAGCCGGTAATTGGGAAGCTCCATGACAAACGGAACCGGCTCTCCCTTATATTTCGTCTTTTTTCAGGATCAGCGCATACAGGATCCCGCAGAGAATTCCTGCAAAATAAAGGCTGATCATCACAACTCCTCTCCACTGCTTCGGGAAAAATGCACTGGTGAGAAGTCCGTAGATCGGAAGCTTGGCACTGCAGCTCATAAACGGAGTAATCAGGATCGTCATTTTCCGGTCACGTTCACTGGATAATGTTCTGGTTGCCATAATGGCCGGCACCGAACAGCCGAATCCGATCAGCATCGGCACAAAGCTTCTTCCGGAAAGTCCGATCTTTCGAAGGAGCTTGTCCATAACAAAGGCTACACGAGCCATATATCCGGTATCTTCCAGGATTGACAGGAAGAAAAACAAAGTAACGATCGTAGGAAGAAATCCGATCACGCTTCCGATACCGCTTAAAATTCCATCCACAACCAGTGACTGCAGTACTGAGCTGACACCTGCCACCTCCAGTCCCCTGCCAATAAGTGCAATTACCCAGTTCACGACCATAGTCATTCCGTCTGAAAGCCAGGCTCCCAGATAATTGAACGTCATCACAAATACAATTGCCATAATTCCTACAAAACAGGGAATTGCTGTATATTTTCCGGTAAGGATACGATCTATGGCGACACTTCGTTTATGTTCACGCTTTCTGCCGGTTTTACCACAGTTTTCTCACAAAGCTTTTCAATAAAATTGAAGCGCATGTTCGCAAGAGCTGCCTCACGGTCCAGACCGCCATCCTTTTCCATAACATGTACCAGCCCATCAAGAACCTTTTTTCACCTTCAGGCAAAGCCAGACGTTTTCGATCAGAGAATCTTTCTCTACGATCTTCGTAGCTGCAAAACGTACAGGAAGTCCTGCTTTTTTTGCATAGGGCTCGATCAGATGTACGGCTGCATGGATACATCTGTGAAGTGCGCCTACCGGATCCTTCGGTGACTGATTGTCAGTACAGAAATCAATTCTTCCTGGTGCTTCTCTGTATCTTGCAACATGGACTGCATGATCGATCAGCTCATCAATTCCTTCATTCTTCGCTGCTGAAATAGGTACAACCGGAATTCCTAAAATCTCCTCCAGTTCATTGATCCGAACAGAGCCTCCATTTGCCTTACCTCATCCATCATATTTAAGGCCAGCACCATTGGGATTCCAAGTTCCATTAGCTGCATGGTAAGATAAAGATTTCTCTCAATATTGGAAGCATCTACAATATTAATGATTCCTGTCGGCTTCTCATTCAGCAGAAAATCTCTTGTTACGATCTCCTCGCTGGAATACGGGGAAAGTGAATAGATTCCAGGAAGATCCGTTACCGTTGCCTCCGGATGCCTCCGGATGCTTCCTTCTTTCTTGTCAACAGTTACACCCGGAAAGTTACCAACATGCTGATTGGAACCTGTCAGCTGATTAAAAAGAGTTGTCTTTCCACAGTTCTGATTACCTGCCAGTGCAAACGTGATCGGTTCCCCTTTGGGAATCGTATCACCGATCCGGTTCTTACGATAATCTCGAGCCTTTCCAAGTTCTCCCACACCAGGATGAGCAATCGGCTGATGCCGTTCATTTTCTTTCTTCGTTTCCGTCATGGATTCGATCAATACGATCTCAATCTTTGCAGCTTCCGCCAGCCGCAATGTCAGCTCATATCCGCGCAGCACAAGCTGTACCGGATCTCCCATAGGAGCTGTTTACGAAGAGACACTTCTGTCCCCGGTGTAAGCCCATATCCAGAAGATGATGTCTCAGCTCCCCCTCGCCACGAACACTGATGATTCTGCCACATTCTCCAGTCTTTAATTTGTCCAGTGTCATATTGTCACCTCATCATAAGTACAATTTACATGGTCAATACATATATCTGTATTATCCACTGGTACATCGTTTCGTAAATAACTATATCAATCGGATTCACAGACAAGTGAATGGTATAGTTATTTCAAAAACGATGTACTAATATAAATGTAACACAATTTAAGTTATTTGACAATAACTGATTAATCTGATAAGTTTCGTATAAATAATACCAATTCAAAAGTTATTTATCATTAACATTTATATTTTTTCTCACTTTAGCACAATTCCTGTTTGATAAACAAACACCTTCATATTTTTTTTTGCAGACATACAATAACATCCATGTATATTTCCCGCAATAAAAAAGCGCAAACGACATATTGTCTGTCGTCTGCGCCTTTTTTATTGCGAGAACCGCTTCGGTGAATCCTTACTCACCAATTAACCAATTGTACATTTCCTCATACTGACGTGCGGAATTGTTCCAGGAAAAATCTGCAGCCATCGCGCGATCTACCATTTTATTCCATTCACGTTTCTTGTCATAATATACACTCTCTGCATAACGGATCGTAGCAAGCATTTCATGTGCATTGTAATTTACGAAGGAGAATCCTGTTCCGGTTCCCTCGAATTCATTGTACGGGACAACTGTTATCCTTCAGACCACCGGTCTCTCTGACGATCGGAAGAGTTCCATAACGAAGACTCATCAGCTGGCTTAAGCCACATGGCTCAAACAGTGACGGCATCAGAAATGCGTCAGATGCTGCATAAATTCTGTGAGACATTGCCTCATCATAGTAGATCTGTGCAGATACCTTGCCATGATACTTCCAGTCAAAATGACGGAACATATTCTCATAACGTTCCTCACCGGTACCAAGAGCAACGATCTGAACCGCATCCTGACACAGTTCGTCCATGATATAAGCGATCAGATCAAATCCCTTCTGATCTGTCAGGCGGGATACAATACCGATCATCATAGCTTTCGGATCCTGCTCAAGTCCAAGATCTTTCTGAAGCTGGATCTTGTTCTTGATCTTCTCCTTGCGGAAGTTCTTTGCATTGTAGTTCTTGGTGATATTCGGATCTGTCTCCGGATTGAATTCATTGTAATCAATACCATTTACAATACCACGCAGGCTGTTGGCTCTCGCATTGAGAAGTCCGTCCAGCTTCTCACCATAAAACGGTGTCTTGATCTCTTCTGCATAGGTATTACTTACTGTGGTAATGGCATCTGCAAATACCATACCGCCCTTCAGGAAGTTTGCGTCCTTGTATGCTTCCAGTTTATCCGGCGCAAAGTAGTAATCGGAAAGGCCTGTGATATCCTTAACAGTCTTAACATCCCATACACCCTGAAATTTCAGGTTATGTATTGTCATAACAGTCTTGATTCCACGGAAGAATTCATTCTCCTGGAAAGAATCGTGAAGGTAAACCGGAACAAGTCCTGTCTGCCAGTCATGACAATGGATGATATCCGGTCTGAATCCGATCACCGGAAGAACCGATAACACAGCTTTGGAAAAGAAAGCAAATTTCTCAAGATCCATGGTGCACTGTCATATGGTTTCGGACCGCTGAAATAATATTCATTGTCAATGAAGTAAAACTGGATCCCGTCATACTGCATCTGCATAATGCCTACATAGCAGTTCTTAAATCCCAGATCCATATAAAAATGGGTCACATACTCCATTTTGTCTTTCCATTCCTGTTTCATACAGGCATATTTCGGTAAGATCACGCGGATATCAAAATATTTTTTGTCAAAGCACTTAGGCAGTGAGCCGGCAACATCAGCGAGTCCTCCTGTTTTGATAAAAGGTACTGCTTCTGATGTAGCAAACAGAATTTTTTCATCTGTATTCCCCTCCCTGGTACACCCGTTTTTATTTATGATTATACTCCAAAATTCATCTAATTTAAAGACCGATTTTTATATTCTAGTCTGATTTTATCTGCGATCAGTGCTATAAATTCAGAATTCGTGGGTTTCCCTTTTCCGGTGCTTACAGTATATCCAAACAATTCATCAATGGTATCCATCTTTCCCCGGCTCCATGCCACCTCGATCGCATGTCGGATCGCCCGCTCCACTCTGCTCGGTGTTGTCTGATGGCGTTTCGCAATGGTTGGATATAATACCTTGGTAATGGAATTGAGCATTTCCATGTCATTGACAGACAAAATGATCGCATCCCTTAAATACTGATACCCCTTGATGTGTGCCGGAACTCCGATCTCATGAATGATATTCGTCACATCGGTTTCCAGATTCCTCTCCGGCTGAGGCTTTTTGGTTTCTGTGATACCTGGCCTTGCAATCTCCCGCACTCTTCTGTCCCCAATCTTCCGAATATGTTTGATCCGGTTTAAAAGTGTGGTGTTGTCAAAAGGCTTCAAAACATAATAGTCTGCTCCAAGACTGAATGCATCCTCTGTAATCCTCTCCTGTCCAATTGCAGATAATACGATAAACACTGGAACTTTTTTTGACATTTGCGTTATGGGAAAATTTCTCCATAACGGAAAGGCCGTCCATCTTCGGCATAATGATGTCGAGAATCACCACATCCGGCTCCTTATCTTTGATTATGTTACAGATTTCTTCTCCGTTGTGTGCTTTTCCGACCAGTTCAAGGTCTTTATCTTCTTCGATCATCTGACCGAGCATGTCTGTCATTTTCGCGTTATCATCAGCAATTGCAACATTTAATTTGTCCATGAGGACCCTCCTAACTTCTATCTCCTTGGGTTTCCAGACATACCCCCTGTCACCACGGCAGTAACCGACACTGTTAGCTGCCTGCGCTTTCCCCTTGCTGGCGACAAAATTATTATAGTGGAAATCCTGTAGTAAAATCAAGATAAAAGTAGTTATTTTATCACACTTTCGTACGATATTTTTCGACATTTTTTCTCTTATATATCACAAAATTCACCAAAATGTAGGTATTTCAATCTGTATCCGGCATTTTTCCCCATATAAAAAAGAGGCACTTTTCCCGGACTTTTTCCATGTTTTTGTGCCTCTTTCCTCAACTGCAGATTATGCATTGCCTGTCATATTTTCAATAAAAATCCCATATCCGCCGGTAGAATCCTGCACAAATACATGAGTCACGGCACCAAAGAGTTTTCCGTTCTGAAGCACAGGACTTCCAGACATTCCCTGAACGATCCCACCTGTTTTTTCCAGGAGTTCTTTATCTGTAATCTGGATCACGAAGCTCTTATTAGAATCCTCATGGTTCATATCGATCCTGGTGATCTCCGCGGCATATTCTTTTACTTCGCCGTCTGTGCAGCAGAGAACAGATGCGGGTCCAATTTTCAGATCCTGTTTGTAACCCACAGGAATCTTCTTCAGATCCAGATTTTTCACCTGATCAGCATCCACAGTTCCAAAAATGCCGTTTTTACTGTTTTCGGAAATCTCTCCCAGGATATTGTCAGCTTCGTATCGGATCAGACCAGATAGTTCTCCAGGATTTCCTTTTTCTCCTTTCCGGATCCCCAGAATCTGGGCGTTGTAAAGATTTCCATCTGCGATACTTAAAAGTTCGCCGGTATCCACATCGCTGATCCCGTGACCAAGAGCACCGAACCTCCATTTTCGTCCACATAAGTCAGGGTTCCGATTCCCTGTGTATCGTCCCTCACCCAGATGCCAAGCTTATAGTTTCCTTTCTCATCTTTCACAGGCGTCAGGACAGGGGAATCGTCTCCTTTCCCCGGCGGACCTTCAGTGTTACAGATTCTCCGCAAAGATCTGCAAGATCCTCCAGAAGATCCTGCTTGCACTGGATCCGGTTCTGATCAAAAGCCACAATATAATCTCCCGGCTTTACAATGTCCCGGGCCGGTTCTTCCATCTCACCACTTTCCGAAAGAATCTCGCCTGTATCAATGATCAGAACTCCTTTCGTCTGCATATAAATACCTACTGCATCTCCGCTTGCATATACTTCTTTTGCAGTTATATTTTTTACCTTCACATCTTTAAAAGGGATCACTCCCAAGAGTCTGCAGTGCAACTTATAGCTGTCTTTTCCTGAAACGGTGATCGCATCATCAAAGCTGATAAAAGGGCGTTTAAGAAGATTGGCTACGTCCCGGCTGTCCTCATGATCCACCAGGATCTGATCCGGGATCTTTCTGTCCAGAAGCCGGTAGCCCAGCCATCCCATCAGAATCAGATCCAGCGCAAGAAATACAAGGAGCCAACATCGGTATTTTCTTTTCTGTTCATCTTACGTCACATCCTTTGTAATTTCTGATACAAGCAAATCCCCACCCACTGCCTATTGCTTTTCGCAACTGAAGCAGGGGACTGACTTGATTCGGTTAAAAAAGAGGACCGACCTTTCGGCCGTCCTCTCTTAGTATGTAACGTATAAATTATTTCAGTCTTGTATTTTTTTGTTGCTGTGCCAATTCCTTCATCTCTCTTGCATTTCCAAGAACAGCCGGCGTGATCTGGGCACCGCCCAGAAGTCTGGCAAGCTCACGAACAGATTCCTCTCCTTCCAGAGGATGGATCTGGGTGATAGTTTCTGTTCCTTCTACATGTTTCTCAATCTCAAAATGGGTATCTGCCATTGCTGCGATCTGTGGAAGATGTGTGATACAAAGCACCTGCCTGTGCTGTCCGATCACTGCCATTTTTTCAGAGACCTTCTGTGCAGTACGCCCACTGATCCCTGTATCGATCTCATCAAAGATCAGTGTATCGATCTGATCTTTATCTGCAAGGATCGCTTTGATGGCAAGCATGATCCTGGAAAGCTCACCACCGGATACGATCTGTCCCAGCGGTTTTCTGCTCTCACCTGGATTTGTGGAAATCTCATATTCCACCGCATCATAACCATTATCTGTATAATTTTTTCTGCGGTCAAAACGAATAGAAAAATCCACATCCTCAAAATTCAGTTCCTTCAATCCTTCGATAATCTTTTCATCTAGCTGCTTACTGTATTCTTTCCGGATCTCTGAAAGTTCATGCGAAGCTTCCTCAAGAATCTTTTCTGCCTGCATAAGTTTTTCTTTCAGTAACCGGAAATTTTCTTCGAATCTTTGAAGTTTTTCTAATTTTTCCTGCTGTTCCTTCTGATAAGACAAAATTTCATGGATCGTCTGTCCATACTTTGCCTTCAGACTATTGATCAGATCCAGTCTTTTTTCTGTTTCAAAAAAAGTTTCTTCGTCAAAAGTCAAACTATCCATATAAGAGGACAGATCACGGCAGAAGTCACTGAGAAGTGAATCGATTTCCACAAGAGCTTCCTGTAAAGGTGCAAGCTCCTTATCGTAATCTGCAATTCTTGAAAACTCTTTCAGGGCATTTCCGGTCATATCTGCGGCGCCTGTTCATATCCGGTCATCCCACGAACATTTGTGCTGTTTCCATGATTCTTCTGGCATTGCTCAGCTTCCGGTAGCGGTCCTCCAGTGTTTCGTCCTCTCCCGGAATAAGAGCTGCCTCCTCGATCTCATTGATCTCAAATTCCAGAAAGGCTTTTTCACGGTTGCGCTGTTCCTCATCCATATCCAGTGCTTTCAGCTGATCCACACAGTCCCGATACTCCTGATAAGCTTTCCGGACCTTCTCCCTGGCAGGAAGGATCTGTTCTTTTCCGTATACATCCAAAATAGCCAGCTGGCGGTCTCCATACAGAAGTGACTGATGCTCATGCTGTCCGTGAATGTCCAGAAGACAGGCTTGCTGCTGCTTTCATCTGGCTGACAGTACTTTGTCTCTCCGTTAATCTTGTTGATACTTCTGCCGTCCATGATCTTGCGGACATCAGCACCTGTCCGTCTTCCGGATAGATGTCAAGCGCCGCAAGGGACTCTCTGGCTTTCGTGTTTTCAACCTGAAACAGCAACTCTACCAGGGCATAGGAAGCATTTTCACGAATCATGCTTCTGGAAGTTTTTCCACCCAAGATAAGCTGTATGGATCCTAACAGAATGGATTTTCCGGCTCCGGTCTCACCAGTTAAGATATTTAAGCCTGGTCCGAATTCCACCTCTGATTCCTCTATCAGTGCAAGATTTTTACATGCAGATGTACTAACATTGATTTCCTTTCTGGTATAAAGCATTTACATATTCTGTCATTTTATTTTCCTCTGGATAAGATCCCGCCAAGCTTCTGAACTACACCCGGTGCCTGTTCAGAGGTTTCACCGACACACATAATGGTATCATCTCCGGCAAGACATCCCAGGATTTCCGGCCATTTCATAGCATCAAGAGCTGCTGCTGCCGCCATGGCCATTCCCGGAATTGTTTTTACCACTACGATATTCTGTCCGATGTTCATAGCGATCACTGCATCTTTCAGAACTCTGGAATACTTATCACTTAACACATCCGGTGTATGTTCTTCCAGAATCGCATATCTGGACTTTCCGTTGCTGCCTGCAACCTTTGTCATTTTCAGAGCCCGGATATCTCTGGATACGGTAGCCTGCGTAACCTTAAAACCGGCCTCATTCAGTCTTGCTGCAAGTTCTTCCTGTGTATCGATCTCGTACTGACGGATCAGTTCGATAATTTTTCATGTCTTGCTACTTTCAAAATTGAACCTCCTGCATCAGCTGTTACTCATTTTCTGTCTCAGAACCTCCACAAAGCTCAGATGGTTCAGCTTGAGGATTTTTGTCCTGACTGTGGCTTTCCGGATCACGATCCGGTCACCGGTGACCATGGATATCTGGGTATCCCCGTCAAAAGAGGCCACTGCTTTCTCAATGGTATTATGCCTTCCCTCACCGATCTCTACTGTAACTGCCTCTTCCCCGGAAAGAATGATACTTCGGGTGTTCATGGTATGGGGAGCGATGGGGTCATGATCATCATACTGGCACTGGGAGAAACCACGGGACCTCCCGCTGACAGACTATATCCGGTAGAACCGGTCGGAGTGGAAATGATGATACCATCTGCATTGTATGAATTCATATATGCATCATTAACATAATTCTTGAAACGGATCACACGGAGATGTCCTTCTCTTCCGATCACAATGTCATTTAATGCGATATCTTTTCCAATAAGTTCTTCTCCACGATAGATCTTTCCTTCCAGCATCATACGATCTTCTAGCTCATAGTCATCTGACAGAAGCCGATCCAGAGCCGGATACACGGAATTTTTATCCACCTCGGCAAGAAATCCCAGAGTTCCCAGATTGATTCCAAGAAGAGGGATATCCAGATGCACCACATCCCTTGCAGCCTGCAGAAGTGTTCCATCTCCACCCAGTACAATAATGCACTGTGTATCCTGCGGAATCCCATCCGTCCGTATAATGATACGGTCCTTCCATTTTTTCGGTGATCTTCTGCACATGACACCTGGCACCATGCTTCTCCAGATAGGCAATGATCCTATTAGAAAATGTCAGTTCCGGATCCTTGGCACTGTTTGGAATTATATAAAATCTGTCCATATTGCTTCAGTCCTTTCCAAACATCAGTCCAGCTGTCCGTGGGCTTCCTTTACCACATCCTCTACGGATACGTCAAGACTCACAGGTACTTCTGTTCCTTCCGGATGTTTTTTCAGATGAAGGAGATATTCAATATTTCCTTCAGGTCCCTTGATGGGAGAAAAGGAAAGATGACAGGGCTCCATAAAAATACTCATGGCATAATCTCTGACTTTCTCAATGACTTCTTCATGGACCTTCGGATCACGGACAACGCCTTTTTTCCGACTTTTTCTCTGCCGGCCTCAAACTGAGGTTTGATGAGACATACGACCTCTCCGTCTTCTGTGAGAAGGTTTCTTACAGGAAGAAGTACTTTTGTAGGGAGATAAAAGAAACATCGATCGAAGAAAATGCTGCCGGACCTTCCAGATCTTCCGGTACCACATAGCGGATATTTGTTTTTTCCATGCATACAACTCTTGGATCATTCCTGAGTTTCCAGTCCAGCTGTCCATATCCCACATCAATGGAATAGACTTTGACCGCTCCGTTCTGAAGCATACAGTCTGTAAAGCCGCCGGTGGATGCGCCTACATCCATACACACCTTATCCTTAAGTGTCACACCGAAATTTTTCATGGCTTTTTCCAGCTTCAGTCCGCCTCTGCTGACATAAGGAAGAGTCTTTCCTCTTACCTCCAGCTTGACAGTCTCAGCAAACATGGAGCCAGCCTTGTCTTCCTTCTGACCGTTGACATATACTTCCCCGGCCATGATATACGCTTTTGCTTTTTCGCGTGACGGTGCAAGTCCCTGTTCCACCATCATGATATCCAGTCTTTTTTTCATATTATTCCTCCAACAGCCCGGCTCTTTATGTGCCGGGCTGTAAAATGCCTCACAGCTTCGTATTCTTCTGCAAAGGCTATGTCCTTTATTTTCTGTTATTCACAAGATTTTCCCAGCTCTGTTCTACCGCATCCAGGATTCCCTGTACATTTAAACCTATTTTCATTCGCTGACGGTCCACCGTTCCATGCTCAATAAAATGATCCGGTATTGCCAGTGGAAGAACTCTTACTTCCGGATGACAGGCTTCCATATAAGCAGATACATGTTCTCCGAACCCACCGCTTTTTACATTCTCCTCCACAGTGACCAAAAGACTGTGGTTCTGCGAAAGCCGATCAAGAAGCTCTGTATCCAGAGGCTTTACAAAACGGACATTGACAAACGTAGCTCCTGCCATTTTGTGATCTCTTATCTCTTCACAGACCTTCTGACAGACAGAAACCATGCTGCCAACCCGAGAACTGCAATCTCACTGCCTGGAGTGATCACTTCACTTCTGCTTCTTAAGTGCTCATGACATTCTCCATATCGTACATGCCAATCCTTTCGGATAATCCGATTCGCACAGGGACCATCCAG
>ENA-OQMZ01000406-OQMZ01000406.1-human-gut-metagenome-genome-assembly--contig:-NODE-406-length-18578-cov-1.392824_pt1 | contig 18578 bp, 23 predicted proteins | sample MGYA00242621_ERZ504862 | MGnify/ENA primary metagenome ERZ504862 (study PRJEB26092, sample SAMD00036393) | human gut metagenome | host: Homo sapiens | study: EMG produced TPA metagenomics assembly of... | reverse complement strand
CGGAGATGCAACAAAAAGCTGCAAAATACCTGAAAGCCATTGCACTCCGAGGAAATCCGGACTATACGATGCCCGCAAAGGTTACCCTTGATGATGTTCTAGAAGAACGCAGGAAAGAACTCATTGGTGAAGGGCACCGCATGTTGACTTATTACGTAATAACTTACGAGTAATTCGTATTAACGAAACAGACGATATGATGAAAGAGGTAGTGCATTTCGCTGACGAAAAAACATCTATGGATTTCGACAGAAACTATTATCGTACAATATTACCTATTCCTCAAAAGAAATTAATGCTAATTCTAATATTGTACAAACACCAGAATATCTGAAATAATAGTCAACACAAATTGATAAAATCCAAATCAATAAATCCTTCTCTTTAAGTTAGGGAGTATTATCACTCCCTAACTTAAAGAGAAATTAACTATATAAAATACATAAAGATATGAGAAAATCCTTATTATTATTCATCTTTGCTTCATGTTTATTTAATAGTTGTGATGACACCTTTACCAATGACATAATAACCACCCACCCCAATAATCCACCAAGTAATCGTTCTGCTTTTGATAATTACTTTGATTGGGACCGTATAAATGACATTGAAACTATAAACCCATTTACACATACCATAACTACCATGGGAATTCCATGGAAAAAAGGTAGCAGCAATAATCTAGGAATTCCTTCAACATGGTTAGACGAGAATGCTTCTGATCCAATATATGCAAATCGATATTATTCTAGAGAAAATGGCTGGGAACTCATTTATAGCAATATAACCGAAAGTACTCCTACAAAATATTTTGCTTTATACCACAAATATACAGGATTACTCCGTTTTTTCTTTTATGAAATAGCTTCATCAGCAGGCTTAGGTAGTTCAGAGGCCTTTTGGGGAATCCGTACAGACAAAACTACCAGTCTATTCAACTTTATGGAAGAAATTTCTATACCCATAAATCGTTCAGAAAAATCTTCATATATAGCAAGTACAGAAGGTACATTTTTAGGAAACGAGTTTGTTAGCTCTGGATATAAAGCAAACAATTGGTATGGATTAGAAATAGAGTGTGCTTATGATCCTAGTCTTAATACACAAAGCTTAGCTAATTTCGAAATTAGAAGGTTGGGCTGTTAATAAAATAAAAACTACAGGTATGGCTACAAACAAGTGGAGATATCACAGGTACTATCGTAATGAACACCACTAATATTCTAACTTCAATTTCAATCTTGCCAATACATTCAATAATTCAAAAACTTCTATTGCAGTTAATCAAGAAGGGTTTATTAATACAGTCAGTAAAGAAATTGAAAACGGAATAACTAAGAAAGATTCTTTTTGGAAAAGTATTGGAAACAGTATTAAAGGTGCAACTGTTAGTGGCATTAAAAACGGGTTAAAAGCATTAGTTACGTCAGGAGGCTCTGCAGCTGTAAGTGCCTTAAAAGGTCTAGCAGGTTCCATTATTGGCATCAACAAAAGTAAGCTTCAATTGGACAAATTGATCTAAAAATCAATACAAATACACAAATGCAATTTGAAAGTGAACAAACAACAACTGGTTGGGGAAGTATTTCGTCATTTCCAGTAGCAGGAACCACAAACAACAATAATGATGTACCCATTTATAAACTTTCCCCTTGGTGTGTGGAATCTAAAAAAATCTCCTCAAATAATCAGAAATGTCGAAGGAGAAATCGGAATGTATTATGATGCCGGATATTTTACTTATGAATATGAAGTAGGAGATTACGAAATTCTTGTTAATCCTGTTGTTTCTCAAGAATATAGGGTGTATTCAAAGCTAATTTACTTTTCAAATCAAACAGTTATGCATCTGCCCTCCTTTTGGCTATATAAATGAAATGAAGTATTATGGGGGAGGTTCCAGCTTTAGCACTGATATTCTAGAAGGGGATTCCAGTGATAAACATTTTCATGCACATTACCCAATAAAAAAGGATGATTTACTTATCCATCTTTATGTAGAACTAATAAATAAAAATAATCCAGATATAAAATTCAGCTTCTCAAAATATTTTGCAACTGGAGATATTATAGAAGGAACAAGCAATATAGAAGAAATAGATGATAGAGAAGCCCCATTACTGAACATTATTAATAGATGTCCTATAAATTTATAATTTTAATATTAAATCAAATCGATGACAAGCAAGACTAATTTTATCAACTACTTTCTTCTTGCATTTACCCTCGCATTCATCAGTTCCGGCCTTAGTGCCGGAACTCTTGATTTCAAAGACAAAAAGAAAGACAAAGAGAAAAAAGAAGAATTAACAGCCGACGGTCCATACGTATTGTATCAGCCTGACGGCCAAATCAGAGTAATCAATGTAGATAAGAAAGGGAATATCATTGATACCACTTATACCACATTACCTCAAAACTTTACCCTGCATGTGACAGATCACAAAGGCAGGTTTCCATTTGATGTAAAACTACACCCGGTAAAACGTCCCGGATGGAATTATCCCCAGGCAGACAAAGTTTTTGTCATGTCCGACCCTCATGGAAGGCTGGACTGTGTAATCAGCCTGTTACAAGGCAATCATATCATTGATAAAGACTACAAATGGAGCTTCGGGAAAAACCATCTGATGATTATCGGTGATATTTTTGACAGAGGAAAAGATGTACCGCAAATCTTCTGGCTATTTTACAAACTGGAAGAGGAAGCAGCCAAAGCCGGAGGACACGTATCGTTCATACTGGGAATCATGAACCGATGGTGCTGGCCAATGACCTCCGATACACCAAAGAAAAATAATAAAATATTAGCAGAAAAACTAAAGATGGAGTACCCCCGGCTATTCGGTCCCGATACCGAACTGGGCAGATGGTTGGGAACCGTAACACCATGCAAATGATAGGTAACGACCTATATGTACATGCCGGACTGGGCAAAGACTTCTATGACAAGAACTTGAGCATTCCCACTGTCAATGAAGAAATGAGTAAAGGACTATTTATGACGAAAAAAGAACGCAAAGCGCTTTCTCCACTCACAGCCTTCCTGTATGGAAACAGCGGTCCCATCTGGTATCGCGGACTAGTACGCACCGATGGCAAATACAATCCGCTGGCAAAAGACTCCCTAGAAATGATTATGGACCGTTATAAGGCAAAACATATTATTGTGGGACATACCATTTTCAAAGATATTTCCACTTTCTATAACGGCAAGGTTATCGGAGTAAATGTGGACAAATAAAGAAAACCGGAAAAAAAAAGCGCGGACGTGCCATGCTGATTAAAAATAATCAGTATTTTGTCGTCGGTGACAAAGGTATACAAAGACAATTAGAATAAAGACAATACACCAAATCCTACCGGTGGTTTTCCAAACTCTCCTGACAACTTTCCTATTTGTCTGAGAGTTTTTCTTTTTCCTTTTTTGCTCACTTTCCCCCTTTTATTTTATACCTTTGTTCCTCATAATAACTAACCTTATAAAACGAAATGAAATCTATCCGAGAACTATACCGCATCGGCACCGGTCCGTCCAGCAGTCATACTATGGGACCGCGCAAGGCTGCTGAAATCTTCTTAGGAAAACATCCCGAAGCCAAAGCTTTTCAAGTTACTCTTTATGGAAGCCTCGCCGCTACCGGTAAAGGACACATGACCGATGTAGCCATTTTAGATACATTGCAACCGCATGCGCCTACAGAAATTATCTGGAAAGCCATGTCTTCTATCCGTTTCATCCCAATGGAATGACTTTCAAATCTTTGAATGAAAAAGGAAAGGTGACAGATGAATGGACTGTTTTCAGTGTAGGCGGAGGTGCTCTAGCCGAAGAAGGACACGACAAAGGCTCAACTCCGGAAATCTATGATATGAACCGTATGAGTGAAATCCTCTACTGGTGTGAACGTACCGGGCGCAATTACTGGGAATACGTCCAGCAATGTGAAGACGAAGACATTTGGGACTATCTGGCAGAAGTATGGAAAACCATGAGAGAAGCCATTGAGCGTGGTTTGGATCAAGAAGGCGTATTACCCGGGCCACTCAATCTGCGCAGAAAAGCCTCCACTTACTATATTAAGGCAAAAGGTTATAAGGACAATCTGCGTTCCCGCGGGTTAGTATTCTCATACGCTCTGGCAGTCAGTGAAGAAAACGCCTCAGGTGGCAAAATCGTCACAGCCCCTACTTGCGGATCATGCGGAGTGGTTCCGGCTGTACTTTATCACTTGCAAAAAGCCGTGACTTCAGCGATATGCGGATTTTAAGAGCACTGGCTACTGCCGGATTGATAGGAAATATAGTAAAACACAACGCCTCCATTTCCGGAGCCGAAGCCGGTTGCCAGGCAGAAGTAGGAGTGGCCTGTTCAATGGCATCCGCCGCTGCCAGCCAATTATTCGGAGGTAGCCCGGCCCAGATAGAGTATGCAGCCGAAATGGGCTTGGAGCATCACTTGGGAATGACTTGCGATCCGGTATGCGGATTGGTACAAATCCCTTGTATCGAAAGAAATGCCTATGCAGCGGCCCGAGCTCTTGATGCCAATATCTATTCTGCCTTTACAGACGGTAATCACCGTGTATCCTTTGACAAAGTGGTGGAAGTAATGAAACAGACCGGTCATGACCTTCCTTCCTTATATAAGGAAACCAGCGAAGGCGGTCTGGCAAAGGATTACGAGCCGATGGATTAATAACAGGGCAAAGACCGAGAACTGTATTTATAATACATAAGAGGGTGAATCAAAATTGGTTGCGACTATCTTTTTCAACGCTGATAATAAAAAGATAGTTCAATTTATTTCTGATACACCCTCTTATGGCATCATTACTATAAGGAGAGATAGTTCCCCTATTACAGAAAAAATCTTTTTTAATCGCTCAACTTCAAGAATCCTCCAAACTGATCGAAGTCTACTTCCAATCCATTTTCCAATGTCAGTTCATATCCCTTGCGGTTACGTTCTATCTTCACCGTTTTATGCCCGTTATAATTAGCTTTCATATACTTGGAAATAGCCTGAGGGATAAAAGTAGAAGGAACCGACTTGTTCTTGCAATCTATCTCAAGCCACTCTCCTTTGAATTGAACTCCAATTCAATGCCATCGGCCAATTTTACATCATAGGAAGTGGTCTGAAACAAGTCCTTTTCAATCTTGATATACGCAACTTAGTCTGGGAGAAATGTTTGCCGATCATTTCACGTGCGGCAACAGGAAGCTTATTCACATCGCGGGTCACAACATCGCCAGCCATGGCGAATTGAAGAGAGCATACCAGCATAGCCATTAAAAATAAAATCTTTCTCATAATCTAATTTATTCTTTAGTTAGTTAATGCCATACCAACAACTAACCGCCTAAAAAGATTATGACGCGAAAAATTATTCCTGTATTTTAGATTTAATTAAGGCTGTCTCCCAACATGGGAGGAAGCTCCTCCATATCCTCATTTTTAGATATGCTCATTTTTCCTTCAGGAGTAATAGTGATGGAGAAAGGAATATACAAATCTGTCTGAGGATAACTCACACTGGCAGCCAATATGATATTTTTTCCCTCACGGGTCTTCTCTTCATCAAATACCACGCCCTCCAATATAAAATGACGGAGATGATCAGCACTTACGAATCCAGAGAAACTTTGCTTGGTAAAAGTTTTGGCAAAGACCCGGCTCCCATTTTCACGGGAAATTCTAACGATGATACGATTGTCGGCAAAAATTCCCAAGTCACTTTTGACTGAAGGCAGAGAATCACTGGGAGCACGCTCTATAAACAAATTATATTTTTTTCCGCCACTGACAATATGCTGGTCAATACGTGAAACCTGCATACGCTGCAAACCTGTCACATGATCCACACTGTCTATTTGGAACATCAATTGTTCTGCATCAACGGAAGCCTCTTTCTTACCTCCGCAAGCGGTCATTACAACCAGCAAAACGACAAATAAAAAATATATCTGTTTCATCTAAATCTCGATTTCTAGGTGACAAAGTAACAAAAAGTAACGGACACTCACAAGAAAACCTCCATAAAAAGCGAAAACCGGGCAATATCACATTGGCCGGCCTTCAGAGAAAACTAAAAACTAAACTAAATTATTTATTAAATTAGACTAAACCCAAAAGAAAAGGTTTAATCTCACTTAGAAAAAAATATTCTTTCTTTGAAAGGCATTCCTGCTACAACGCCTTCCAAAAATCCATAAAATTCTTATAAAGCCCATAGCAGACCAACTGATCTTCCTCCTCCAACTCATAATTTTCCTCAAAATGATTCTCCACCTGATGCTCCAATATCGAAATACCCAAACCGTTCAGCACTTTCTCCCCTTTTATCAATGCAATGATTTTTATATTGAATTCCGTTTCTAATGACAGATCACTCACCTTATAGCCTACAAAACAAGAAGGAAGTTTTGAACTTCATCACATAATGTTCCTCATCAATCTGAAAGACTCCACATTGACGTGTAAATCCAACAACTGAACCAAGCTCCGTGCCGCTTCTTTCTCCGGTGTCAGAATACTATCTAAATTAAAAGCCTCAAGCACGGTCTTATGCACATCATCTACCGCACGGGCATAGATATGTTTCACTCCTTTCTTTTTCAGCAGTGCCACCACACGCACAGAAGCACCAAAATTCTCGCCGATAGCAACAATAACCACATCCACATCTTTCAGTGGCAGCACACTGAGCGATTGTTCGTCCGTAGCATCAATAATAAAAGAAGTCGCGATTTTGTCCTTCAACACATCCACACGATGCTCGTTTGTATCCACTCCTATCACCTCATGTCCCAATACGGAAAGCTCTTCGGCCAACACTCCGCCGTAATTTCCTAAACCAATAATAATGTATTTCATAACTAGTTGATTATGATGTTATCACTCGGATATTTATATTTTGTTATTTTTTTCTGTTTAATAAGGCTGGATATCAAAGTAAGCACCCCTACTCGTCCGATAAACATCAGAACAATGACAATCAGTTTGCTGTCACTTCCCAAAGTAGGTGTCAGATCCAGCTTGAACCTACCGTACTGAGTGCCGAAGTACACTCAAAAACCAACGCCATCACTGAAGCCTGCGGCTCTAGAATGCTTAAACCGAAGATACCCGCGAAAACAATCAGCAGATAAAGAATCAATGTGGCATTAGAACGCCGGATGGAATCATGAGATAACTCCCTGTTGAAAATATTGACTTTATCGGCACCTATAAGAATAGCACGCAAGTTCAACATGACTACAGCAAACACATTCACCTTCACACCACCGGCCGTAGACTGCGTACCGCCGCCAATCATCATCAGCACCACCATCAGCAGCAACGTCTGCACACTGAAAGTAGTCATGCCCACACTTGAAAATCCTGCCGTACGGGGGACAAGTTGCGTTAAAGAAGCCCTGCACCCATTTCTCTGTAGCCGTCATTCCCGCAAAAGCATGATCCATTCGAAAACAACAATGGCCACAGTACCCGTCACTAGCAAGATAGCCGTCATAATCAATACGATACGGGTATTCAGGTATATAAATGTATTTTACGGATTGTCCTCTTATTCTTTTTGACATAACGGTGATACAAGCGCTTGCTTTCATAAGAAACCGTTTCATACAGATTTACCAGAATCGGGAAACCTATACCTCCCAAAATAACCAGGAAAGAGATAGTGATATATAGCAAGTTATGATTATGAAGTACCAGTTCGTTACCTAAGTTCCATACAAAGTAGAGAATCCGGCATTGCAAAAGGCAGAGATGGAATGGAAAGCAGAAAAAGCCAGTTCCTCCTCAATATCCATGCCCATAGTGCCATGTATACTTAAAAAAATAACCCCCATCCCAGCAGCCTCTATCACCAAGGTAAACCCTAATATATATAATAAGGTGGAAAGCAGCGAACTGAGTGACTGCGAGCTTACCATATCACGGACCACCAACTGATTGTAGAGCGAAGTATTCCCCATAAAAAACATGGCAAAGAAACTGGTCAGGGTCATGACTCCCAAACCGCCGATTTGTATCAGCATGATAATGATGAACAACCCCTCGGACGTGAATGTAGAAGAGACATCGACCGAAACCAACCCCGTGACACAAATGGCACTGGTAGCGGTAAACAGAGCATCGATAAAGGAAATGCCATGATAAGTGGCACGCGGAAGCATCAGTAACGCTGCCCCTATCAGAATAAATATGAGAAAACTGGATGCAAAGATCAAAGACGGGTTGGTGCGCCTGCCCAGCAGCCGGACTATCCCATTAGACAATTGCAGCAGCGAAAGCAAAGTGAGCAGCACCACATGATATAAACGACTGTGGAAAAAAGACCAGAAATCATGAATTCCCCCTTGCACCTCCGGTTCATGGAAAATAACCGGAATCAAAGTCAGATAAAGCATCAGACTCAGTATCCATGCCAGTCCCCGGTACTTCCGCTTGGTATCCGAGTAATTTAATAAAAGATGCAGGGAAATATCAACCAGAAAAACAATCCAGACAAAATGATACAGCGTGTTTATCATCTCCATTTCTTCAAAAGAAATAAGAAATCCATGCTCATAAACCAATGTAAGGATGAACAAGGCCGACATCATATAAGTTATCCCGTCCATCCATTTCAGCAATCGCTCTATGTACGGTTTTACTAACTTCTTACGATAGATAAATAGTTTGTGTAAAGGTTCCATGTCGATATCATCTTGCATTAACAGAAAACAAACTTAATCAAAATATTCACATCTCTGCCTATAATAACAAATAACTTCGCATTTTACTCTGACATCCCTTTTTTTATTGTTCCCGACAAAAAAGCAGTTGAAAATTAGTAAGGAATACTTTTTTTTACCTAATTTTTGACCGCAAAACTATTAAATTGAAAGATTATGAGCACAAAACAGAAACGTTTTATCTTACCAGAGGATGAAATTCCTAAATACTGGTACAACATACAGGCAGACATGAAGACCAAACCCATGCCGCCGTTGAACCCTAAAACCAAAGAAGCGCTGAAACCGGAAGACCTCTACCCCATTTTTGCCAAAGAACTTTGCAAACAGGAATTAAACCAGACAGACGCATGGATTGAAATTCCCGAAGCAGTGCGTGAAATGTACAAATACTATCGCAGCACACCATTGGTACGTGCCTACGGACTGGAAAAAGCACTAGGGACTCCCGCACATATTTATTTCAAAAATGAAAGTGTCAGCCCCATCGGATCCCACAAACTGAACTCGGCTCTGGCCAGGCATATTATTGCAAGGAAGAAGGCGTAACCAATGTCACTACAGAAACCGGTGCCGGACAATGGGGCGCCGCTCTATCGTATGCCGCAAAGGTATTCGGGCTGGAAGCTGCCGTTTATCAAGTAAAGATCAGCTATAATCAGAAGCCCTATCGCCGCAGCATCATGCAGACATTCGGAGCAACGGTCACCGCCTCTCCATCCATGTCTACCCGTGCCGGCAAGGATATCATTACCCGTAATCCCAATTATCAAGGTTCACTGGGAACAGCCATCTCCGAAGCTATCGAACTGGCAATGAGCACTCCCAACTGTAAATATACACTAGGGTCGGTATTAAGCCATGTCACACTGCATCAAACGGTTATCGGTCTGGAAGCCGAAAAGCAAATGGAAATGGCAGGCGAATATCCCGACATGATTATCGGTTGCTTTGGTGGCGGTTCCAATTTTGGAGGAATCTGCTTCCCCTTTATGCGCCACACTATCCTGAATGGGAAACAAACCCGATACATTGCTGCCGAACCGGCTTCGTGCCCGAAACTGACCCGTGGTAAATTCCAGTATGACTTTGGCGACGAAGCCGGATATACCCCGTTGCTGCCCATGTTTACACTGGGGCATAATTTCTCTCCGGCCAATATCCATGCGGGAGGTCTCCGTTATCACGGTGCAGGTGTCATCGTTTCACAATTATTGAAAGACAATCTGATGGAAGCGGTTGATATCCAGCAATTAGAATCCTTCCAGGCTGGTTGTTTGTTCGCACAAGCAGAAGGAATCATTCCGGCTCCCGAATCGTGCCATGCCATCGCTGCTGCCATACGCGAAGCGAATCAATGCAAAGATCCGGCGAAAAAAAAAAAGTGATCCTGTTCAACCTTTCAGGTCACGGGCTGATTGATATGGCCTCATACGACCAATACCTGGCAGGTAACTTGATGAATTATGAGTTAAAAGACGAAGATATCCAGAAGAACTTGGATGAAATAAAAGACATGTAATCAGGACATAAAATAAACGAAGGATACGGAAAGGATATATTATCCTATAAACTACGGCAAGCTAAGCGGTTGTATCCTTCAGGTTAAGGGTTCTTTTACTGACAACTTCTATCTCCCAAACTTGCGGAGTTAACTCCATAGCCTTTGGAGTTATCTCCATAAGCTTGGGAGTTAACTCCAAAGGCTATGGAGATAGAACACATCCTTTCAAAAAGGCTTACTCTTACGGTCAAAAAGAATTAGCTATTCCTATACTATCACTAAACCCTACAATAAAGTTAAATGAGGAAAAGCCGCATAAACAACGAATAATGCAAAAGTTTGATAAACCGGTGAAAGAATACCACAAGATATCAGAAGAGTTCCCCGCTTTCCATCTGTTTGGAAAGCGGGGAACTCTTCTGCATTAATAAATGCATTCAGTTCAAACAGATTATAAAAACAAGTATAAACTATTTTATAATGAAACGCAGACAAGTTATTCTTTATCCTTGTCTGCCGGAAGCCTTTCTATCCGAACTCTGCCTGCCTTGCCCTTGTCTGCTTTGAGCCTGTTTCTTCCTGCGCCAATAATCACCATTGCTTTTGCTGCCCCGGTACACCTTATTGGCTTTTGCTTTTTCTTTCAGTTCTTCGGTCTTGCCGGCCTGCGCTTTTTCCCCTTCCACGGTCACCCAAGGATGGTCTTTCACAACAGGAATCTGTAGTCCTATCAGTTTTTGGATATCCTTTAAATAAGGCAATTCTTCCGATTCACAAAAAGAGATGGCTATTCCGTCGTGTCCGGCACGCCCGGTACGACCGATGCGGTGCACATAAGTTTCCGATATATTGGGCAGCTCATAGTTGATAACGTGAGAAAGCTGGTTCACATCAATGCCTCTGGCTGCAATATCTGTGGCTATCAGCACTCTTGTGGTATGATCCTTGAAGTTTGTCAACGCCCTTTGGCGTGCGTTCTGCGATTTGTTTCCATGAATAGCTTCCGCCCCGATCTCACTCTTGTTCAAAATCCTCGCCAATTTATCCGCACCATGCTTGGTACGGGTAAAAATCAACACTGACTCTATCTCAGGATTCTTCAGCAAATGCAGCAACAAGTCCTTCTTTTCCTTCTTCTCTACAAAATAAACACTCTGCCGGATAGTATCAACAGTAGATGAAACTGGAGTCACCTCTATCTTCTCCGGATTAGTCAACATGGAATCTGCCAGCTTCTCTATTTCAGAAGGCATGGTAGCCGAGAAAAACAAAGTCTGTCGCCGGGCAGGAATCAGTTTCAATACTTTCTTGATATCGTGTATGAAGCCCATATCAAGCATACGGTCTGCCTCATCCAATACAAAATACTCCAACCCCTTCAATGAAATACAGCCTTGCGACTGCAAATCAAGCAAACGTCCGGGAGTGGCAATCAATACCTGCACACCTCGTTTCAAAGCATCAACTTGCGCCTTTTGGGGCACTCCACCGAAAATGACGGCATGCTTCACTCCGGTATATCCGGCATATTGGTCAAAGTTCTCGCCTATCTGTATAGCAAGCTCACGCGTCGGGGTGAGTATCAATGCTTTGATACCTTTTTTATGGTCTGATTGATAAAGTCGTTGTATAAGGGGGATAGCAAAAGCTGCTGTTTTTCCTGTTCCTGTCTGGGCGCATCCCAGCAAATCTTTACCTTTTAATAATACAGGAATTGCTTGTTCCTGAATGGGGGTCGGCGTTGTATAGCCGGTTTGTTGTAAAGCCTTCAAAATAGGCTCTATAAGATCTAATTCTTTAAATGTCATGTGAAATAATTAAATTGGGCCTCACGGCTGTATCTATTTTATGGGAACAAAGGTACAGTAATGATTCTGCCCGGAAGTATTTCCGGGCAGACTTTATGGTTATTTAACTAGATAGTTCCTGTTTGATCCATTGAATAGTTCCATCATAAGAAAGAAGATACTTCACACTTACCGCCCATATCATATCGTAATCTACGTAACTCTACTTACAGAACAAATAAACATTTCCACCAAAGTCCGAAACCACCAATGCATTACCCGACAGGGCTACCGACCCGAACATAGGAGCTCCTGTAGCATGTTTCCATACCACCTTGCCATCCTCTTTATTAATTCCGTATACCGTACCGTCCGAAGCGGCTACATAAACAATATCTCCCGCCCATACCGCACTGGTTTCAATCGTAGCGGAAGGCTGACGGCTATAAGGACAGGTATAAACCAAAGCATCCCCCACAGGACAAGTCCATTTTTCTTCCAATGTCTCACTATCCAAGCTATCAGCTTTCTGTGCAGAACCAAAGATAATCTCCTTGTCAGTGAGTAAAGGAGTAGAAGTAACGTCCACATTATAAGGTAATGGTTTACGGACTATCACTTTTCCGGTAGCAGCCTCTAATATAAAGAAAGACTTATCTGAGATCAGATACAACAAGGCACCATGCATGGCAGGAGATGCTCCCCGATTACGCAAACCGTTATCGCTGACCGCCCAAAGTTTCTCACCTGTTTTGGCATCATTGCCGTAAAGGGCATTCCATTGTGCACCGGCAACCAGCAGGTTGTTACCCAAAGTCAGCGTGCTCGTAGTCCCTTCTCCTTGTCCCCAGCCTTCATTTTTCCAAAGTTGTTTGCCCGTTCGGGCTTCAAAAGCACAAAGCCCCTTTCCGGTTCCCGCATAGACCACTCCTTCACCGGCCACCAGTCCGTCAATAAGGGCCGGCAAGCCATTTACGGGCAATTGCTTTTCCCAACACAATTTACCGGTTTCGGTATCAATGGCATACAAAAAGCTTGGGCATCCTGGGCAAACACGATGTCACTATCAACCGCAATGGAGTTTTTAATAGAATTACGAACAGGACAACTCCAAAGAATTGTACCGTCCTTCCCATTCAAAGCATACACATGGCCTGCACCTTTCAGATCCTCATCCACAGAGGCAACAATTACTTTTCCCTTGTGTATCAGTGGAGAAGTCATATAAAGATTAGCTCCGACATTGTTAGTCCATGCCAGCTGCAAAGGCAAATTCAATGGAGCGGAAACGGGGGCGGAATGTTTCGCATTGCCTGACAGATTATCCCAGTCAGCAGAAAACAAAGGAACGGCCTTTTCAGTCCGGCAGATAAAATTACTTTCTGCTTCAGCTATCTCTCCGTTATTAAAACGGGCTGTTACCCGCAAAGTAAGTTCCTTACCCACATATTTATGAGACAAGGGAAGCTCCCCGTTCCATGACCAGTCAGTACTTTGCAGCAATCGCTTGTTTTTCAGCACAGGTTTCCCGTCGGCCAGACAAGTATAGAGCACTTCTCTCACCGGCGACACGGAAGAATACACATTGACAGCCACCGGAAGGACACCCGAAGCCATTACTCCTGCAGGCGAAGCGATACAGATATTCTTGTCCAAATAGGTATAACGGAGCTCGGAAGTGAAATCTCCTTTACTATCTACGTGCATCACACGAAAAGCAGTAGTGGAATGATCTATGCCTCCTTTATCCAATGAAGAGGTACAAACACTGTAAACATCTCCCTGTTTCTTCATATAGTTAATATGCCAATGACCATATACCCATGCTTTCAAGTTGTACTCATTCAGATTAATGCTTCCGGCATTCTTGCTCTTAAAAATAAAGGTATCTTCGTATGTCAGCAAATCATGATTGAAAACAACAACAGGAGTTCCGGGGCGGATATGAGCCAGGTCGTTCTTCAACCAACGACAGACGTCATCGGAAGTATAGCCTGGAGCATGGTCTCCTCCGGGCATCGGCGTAACAACATAGTGCACATTACCTGCATCAAAAGAATAATATACCGGCCCATAAATGCTTTCAAAAAGTTCTTCGCCATACTTCCCCTTTACCAAATCATGATTTCCGATACAATAAAAGACAGGACAGTCCATATTTTCCGTATTCATCAGTTTGATATGAGCCTTCAAGCCTTTTTCATAGCAGAGATCCCCGGTATGAATGATAAAAGCCGCCTGTTCATTCCTGGCATAGTCATGCACATTATTCACCCAGTCTGCATGATTTTCCGTATTAAATATCTCTGTATCAGTAATATGAATATACCTGTGGGAGCCGTCTTTACGAATCCGTCCACTGTAAGGGATCAAACCGAAATCATAACCGGACTGTTTCTTTTCTATTTTATGATAATGACGGTTAAATGTTTTATACCCCGAAGGAGTGGTAATGAAAATAAAACGTTCACGCTCATGACCGGGTAAAGTAAAACTACCGTCGGCAGCCGTTTCAACCACATTCAAGCCATCGGATACTTTGATGCCCGCCAGCGGTTTTTCACTTTGGTCAAATACGCCATTCTTGTTTTTATCTACATATACATGGCCCGTGTAAGCAGCCATCACCGGCATTGCGGCCAACATCAGGCACGATAATAAAAAGGTCTTTTTCATGAATATCTATTTTTATCAACTCTTATTTTAATCAAGTTCGAATTTCGAAAGGACAAAACCATGATCTGAAGGATAGAAAAAATCTTCTCCTTTAAAAGTAAAAGTTTTACCCAAACTATTGTCATAACACTCAGATGCTATCGCCTGAATGGTTTTTCCCTGATAATAAATAAAATCAATGCGGTCCATACGACACTCGGTTTCCAACGAATCCGCATCTGTCAGCCACGTTACTCCCAGATTGGCCACCGGATTGGGGTTCATCTCACGGAAACTATCTTTAAATCCCGCCTCTTCCATAGCAATGGAAACAGGCCAATCCACCACTGCACCACCATGAAGATACAGGTTACGGGTAGCTTCCGTCCAATCCAGATGAGAATGCACGTTAAAATCACCGCCCATTATAATTGGAATACTGTCGGCCTCTGCAACAAGGGTTGAAGAACAGACAAAATCTTATGTATTTCCTCATCACGTGTTCCCTCCATCTCCCAAGCCAATATTTCTTCCTTGGATTTATCCGTCGGGACCAAACGCATATCAGGAAGATAATGCAACCAAGTATTAAAAACACGGACAGGTTTCCCATCCACATCTATCATCACTCCGCCAAAATTAAAGGTACTTATGCTGTCGGCAAAAGCATATTTCCGAATAATGGGATAACGGCTATAAATAGAAAGATTATCAGAAATGAGATTGTACGAATATCCCAATGAGTCGGCTACCATCGGGGCAGCTCCATAAGTTTCAATCATCAAGACCACATCAGCCTCACTTTTTTTCAGAATATCAATAGTTCCCTCACACCCTTTTCCGGAATAAGTTTTTGAATGACCGCCATGCCATACATTCCATGAAAGGACAGTCAGCGTCTTTTTCGACTCTTTTGAAGATGTGCAAGCTGCCAATGCACACAAGCAAAGGCTAGTACCCCAATAAAATTTCTTGTTATCATCATAGATTAGACTTGTTAATTCCGGACAAAGATAGTGAATTATTCAGGAGACAACACTATAAAATATACCCTAAATAGGTATTTCCGCCATGAACATCTTCCCCTATCTTTGCATTATAAAATCAGAACCCACTAAATGAAAAGATTATGGCAAGAATAAAAAAAGAATTGACCGAACTCATCGGAGGAACTCCTTGTTGGAACTGTCACGCCTTAGTAAAAAACACGATGCGAAAGCGCAAATAATTGCCAAACTGGAATACTTCAATCCCGGAGGAAGTGTAAAAGACCGTATAGCCCTGGCAATGATAGAGGATGCAGAAGCCAAAGGAATCTTGAAACCCGGAGCGGTTATCATTGAACCAACCAGCGGCAACACCGGCGTAGGGTTAGCATGGGTTGCCAGCGTGAAAGGTTACAAAGCCATACTGACCATGCCCGAAACCATGAGCGAGGAACGCCAGAACCTGTTAAAAGCCATGGGAGCACAATTGGTACTGACCGAAGGTGCAAAAGGAATGAAAGGAGCCATAGAAAAAGCGGAGGAATTGCGTGACCGGACTCCGGGAGCCGTCATTCTGGGACAATTCGAAAACCCGGCGAATCCCGCCGCCCATGCACGTACCACTGCACAGGAAATATGGAACGACACGGACGGAAAGGTAGACATCTTTGTTGCCGGAGTCGGTACAGGCGGCACTTTAAGCGGAGTAGCGGAAGGATTAAAAAAACAGAATCCCCATATACAGATTGTAGCTGTAGAGCCGGATAACTCCCCCGTCCTTTCGGGAGGAAATCCGGGACTGCACAAGATACAAGGTATCGGAGCCGGATTTATCCTCATACCTACAATGAAAAATTAGTAGACAAGATAATCCGGGTGAAAGACGATGACGCCATCCGCACAGGACGCGAACTCTCTCTGACGGAAGGGTTATTGGTCGGAATATCTTCGGGAGCAGCCGCCTATGCCGCATTGGAACTGGCCAAACTCCCCGAAAATGAAGGAAAACAAATTGTAGTAATCTTGCCCGATACGGGGGAACGATATTTGTCTACCGTGCTTTATGCTTTTGAAGAATACCCATTATCATAAAATGAGATGAACATAGCTGCATTAATTTCAGGAGGAGTAGACAGCGCGGTTGTTGTACATCTCCTCTGCGAACAAGGATACAAACCGGATCTTTTCTATATTAAAATCGGAATGGACGGTGACGAAGATCTCACCTGCACGGCAGAAGAGGACATTGAACTATGTACCGCCACCGCCCGCAAATACGGTCTGAGCCTGAATATCATTGACCTGCACCGACAGTACTGGGATAATGTAGTGGCATACGCCATCGATAAAGTGAAACGCGGTCTTACTCCCAACCCGGATGTAATGTGCAACAAGCTCATCAAATTCGGATGTTTTGAGCAGGAAGCAGGGCATTTATATGACAAGACAGCTACCGGACATTACGCCAGTATTCTTGAAAAAGACGGGAAAATATGGCTGGGAACCGCACAAGACCCGTCAAGGACCAAACAGATTTCCTGGCACAAATAGATTATCTGCAAATTTCAAAACTGATTGTTCCTTTGGGAGGTCTGATGAAGAATGAGGTCAGGGATATCGCCCGCATTGCCAAACTGCCCAGTGCACAACGCAAGGACAGTCAAGGTATCTGCTTTCTAGGAAAAATCAACTATAATGAGTTCCTCCGCCGTTTCTTGGGTGAAAAAGAAGGGGATATCATTGAAATGGAAACAGGAAAACGGATTGGCACTCACAAAGGATATTGGTTTCACACCATCGGACAGCGCAAAGGATTGGGATTAGGTGGAGGACCATGGTTTGTTATCCGCAAAGATATAGACGAGAATATCATTTATGTCTCACACGGTTATGATACAGACAAACAATATGGGACAGACTTTGCCTTGCATGATTTTCATTTCATCACAGAGGACTTATGGAAGGGAGCACCTTCCGCAGATGTTTCTTTCAAGATCCGGCATACAGACACTTTCATGAAAGGAATATTGACACGGGAAGATAACTTGTTCCGAATCCACAGCCACGTCCCTTACAGGGTATAGCCCCCGGACAGTTCGGTGTGCTGTATGACAAGAATGCGGAAATCTGTGTGGGAAGCGGTGAAATCACTTTATCCTAAATATAATATTCCACCACATCCACAATCCCTGCACGAAGGGCATATTTTGTTGCTTCGTGCACATTGTTCACTTCCAGCTTGCGAAAGATATTTTTGCGGTGAGTCATTACCGTATATACACTTAGGAAACGCTCAGCCGCAATCTCTTTCGTAGTCTTGCCCAATGCCATCAGTTTCAGAATTTCACGCTCCGTGACCGTAAGCGGTGAAACTAACTTATCTTTTTTGTCTTCTTTATGCTGCAACAGCCAGACTGCACGCGTACACATGTATTGTAAATTGCTGTTTTGCCTTCCGCAGCCCTTCCTCTATCTCTATCATCGGCGCATCTTTCATCACCACGCTGAATGAAGTTCCGCTAAAAACCATACGCCGGATGAAATCCTCACTCAGATTATCGCTGAACAGAACAAAATGTGCCTCCTTAAACCGTTCCTGCAATATAAGCAAATATTCAGCCGAAGTATCAAACAATGTATAGTCCAACACTGCAACGGCATTGGGATTATCGACAAGAAGCCCGGTTAATTCACTCTGACTGCCGGCTTCCTTTATTGCGGCGAAACCCTCTATCCGACCGGCCACCGTTTTCATACCTTCACGGGTAATATCCTGATTATCGATAAGTAGCAATGTTTTCATGCCCATACATTTTAACTAGGGAAACTTACTGAAACAAAAAGCTTGCATCATTGTGTGCAAGGCTTCATTCTTCGGTGGGCGTTGACGGATTCGAA
>ENA-OQMZ01000405-OQMZ01000405.1-human-gut-metagenome-genome-assembly--contig:-NODE-405-length-18584-cov-1.842716_pt1 | contig 18584 bp, 18 predicted proteins | sample MGYA00242621_ERZ504862 | MGnify/ENA primary metagenome ERZ504862 (study PRJEB26092, sample SAMD00036393) | human gut metagenome | host: Homo sapiens | study: EMG produced TPA metagenomics assembly of... | reverse complement strand
GGTGGAATCATTTTTCAGGATTCCTTCTCTGGTCCTTCTTTTCAACATTATTATTGTATTAATTATTATTCATTATGGGAAATTACATTAGGAAAGAAACAATTGAACAAAGGAAGAGTTTCGCTTTATTTGAATTACAGTTATAACGGGAAGCGCCGCAAAGAGTATTTGGGCATCATCCTGGACGCTCCTACCAGTGCAGAGCGAAGAGCGGAAAACAGAAACAAGGTACTAATTGCCAGGCAGATAAGAGCAAAGAAGGAACTAGAATTCTTATCTGTTGAATATCATCTGAACGATATAGAAAATACATTCGATGATATACTTCCAACAGATAAAAGCAATGTTCCCGATTTCTATATTCTGATAGGACAATACCTGGATACCTATCACAAAAAGGACAAGAAAATGGTCAGGGCATGTAATCACCCACCTAGCGACTGTTTAACAAGAAAGAAAAGCTTAACCTTGTAACCCTTCTTCACAAAAGATTTTTGTATAAAATTTTTCTTGAGTATCTCAGGGATCATCTCCGAGGTAACACTCCCATCGGATATTTCAAGAAATTCAGAATGTGCATCAATAAATGTATAGAAAAAAAGTTAATGACCTCTAACCCTACAGATGGTATCCGCCTGATGCAGTTTGATGAGGTAACCAAAGCAATCCTCAGCTTAAAAGAGATTCAGAAACTTGCTATCACTCCATGCCCCAACAACGAAGTAAAAAGGGCATTCTTGTTCTCTTGCTATTGTGGGCTGCGCTGGTGTGATGTGCACCAACTGCAATATAAAGACATAGATTTCTCATCAAACCGCCTTACTATTCTACAACAGAAAGTACAGTCACACTCCAAAAACGCAATCTTGCATCTAAACTTAAACCACACTGCCATCAAGCTCCTGCAAAGACATAAAGGCATTAACGAGGAGTTGGTATTCGGGCTCCCCTCCTATTCTTACACACTAAGAATTTTAAACAAATGGGTCAAAAGGGCTAATATACACAAGCACATCACCTTCCACTGTGCCCGGCACTCATTTATCACCAACATTATGGCAAATGGAGCTAATATCAAGACCGCCGCCAGCCTTGCAGGACATTCTACTACCCGGCACACTGAAAAATATGTTCATATCATAGATGAACTCAAACAAAAAAGCAGTAGATAGTTTACCGGATATTATTGTCAATTATAAATAAAAAAGGACCTGAAACGGCCCTTACATCATTAAAGTTGTCACACATATAACTGGTGTTCAAACAATTAGTATTACTGTATAGTATCCGGCACGAATACGACCTACCTGAGTAATGCGGTGAACAACTACTTCGGATGCAATTTCAAGCAGCTCCTTAACAAGTATCGTGTTGAGTATGCAAAGTCTTTATTACTAGAGGGTACGTATTCAGCCAGTTCTCTTTTTAGGAAGTGTGGTTTTGCATCCCAAAGTGTTTTTTTATGCCGCATTTCATAAAATTGTAGGCGCATCTCCCTTGCAGTTCCTATATAAAGCACCATCCGGACACAGAAAAAGATTTAAAGTCCTTTTATAACAATAACATTTTGAGTTTTTAAATTTAATAAATTTTAAAGTTTTTTTATTATGAACAAAAATTTTTAAGTTGCAGTCCTGTTCGGAGCCTTAATGGCCTCGTCAACAGGAACGTTCGTGTCTTGTAAAGACTATGATGATGACATCGAGGATTTGCAGGAACAGCTGAATAAGAAAGCCTCACTTGAAGAACTTACCCAAAAGGTCGTCTACCATGGAAAGTTCTGTAGCTGACGCTAAAAAAGCAGCAGAAGAAGCAAAAGCGAAAGCTGAAGAAGCTCTGAAAAAAGCTGAAGAAGGTGGTAGTAACAGCGGCGTTACTGAATCAGACCTTGAAAACTTGAAAAAGGAAATTCAGACTCAGATTGACAAATTAGCTTCTTTGGAAAGTGTAGACAAAAAAAATATCGGCTTTAAAAGAAGAATTGAAAGCGGATTTCATCACTTCGGAAAGTTTGCAGGCTTTGAATGACAAAGTGGATAAACTGAGCGCTGAGATCATGCAAGTAATAGGTCATCGTCTGACTAGTCTCTCTTTGATTCCTACAGACCATATCAATGGTATAGCTGCTATTACTCTGACTACCTTACAGTACACTCCACAGGTATATAAGCCAATGGCGAAACATGAGGGCGGTCCAGACAAACATACTAACCGTCCCGTATTGGATCACGTTGCAGCTGGAGAAGTTCGTTATATTTCTACAGAAAAGAATGAGGCATATTTCCATGTAAGTCCGAGCATGGGGGTTCGTACTGAAGATATTGAGTTGCCTTCTTTCGATTGTATCACATCGAATAATACAATGACAAGAAGCGCTGAAGTCAAAACAAACAGTCCGATTGTTCCTACCGGTAAAGAAATCAAAGATGGTGTACTGACAGTAACTTACAAGAAGAGTGATGATTTCTTGGGTAAACCCATCACTACTACTACAAACGGTACTACAGAAACATTCTATATGGCATCTTTGAAAGCTCCTGTGACTGAGTCTAATTATACAGAAACAGAAAAAGCGGACAAAGCAGCCGGTAAAATAAATGGCGTATATGTAAACTCTGAATACTCACGCATTGAAGAAATTGTAGCTATTCCTTATTTAGCTAACTCTAAAACTGATTTTACTAAAGCATTGGAAGACAAATTTGCTGATGAAATTCAAAAAAATGCAGAAAATGGTAAAGACATATATGTTCACTATCATGACTCTGTGTGTTTGTATGAATCAGGAAATAATGAACTCGTTGACGTAGAATGGGCATACAACCAACCGCTAGACTTGAATACTTTGGTTACAGTATGTACTACTACAACAAATAATCATGTCAACCATAAAGAATTGAAGAATTATGCTGATTACGGTTTGGAATTCCGTTTCTCTTTAGCTACTGAAAAATATTTGCAAGGAGATCGTGATACAGACGAACAGGAATTTGCTAAGATTTTGAGTGGTAACAGATTGAAATCAGAAGTTTATGATGTAGATTTGGACGACAATCAATACTCTCGTGCTTCTATTGGTCGTGAACCGATTGTGCGTGTTTCATTGATTGATACAAAACACGACAATGCATTGATTGCACAACGTTACATCAAAGTTCGTTGGATCGATAAAGGGGAAGAGCAAGTATTGAGTCCGTTTAATTTTGCAAACGATACCATCAGTTGTCATGATATGTATCAGCAGTTGTTCTCTAAAGATATGAACGAGGCTATCTATCATCAAGTTAAGTTTAATGGTGGTCAGAGCATGAGTAAGACTGAATTCCATAAAGTCTTTACATCGCTGAAGATCAAGAGTTTGAAGAAGGACGGCGTAGAAATTGATTTGACTAAGCTGAACCTATCAGTTAATGCTGATGCAGATTGGAGTGAAGGTGACTCTAAGCAGATCAAAGATGGTAAGGAAGAATTAAAGAATAATGTTGACTTGTTATTTAGCTTCTTGAAAGATGCACAGGATAATACCTCATATAACTTGGTATGGGCTATGAATGAAAAAACTGTTGGAACATTGAAGGATAACAAGGATGGAAACTATGCTTCTAAATTCGAGATTGAAGTTGAATATATAGACGAACTTGGAACAGTAGGTAACATTATCCAGAAATTTAATCAAGAAATTGTTGTTCCGAAACAAGAATTTGCTTACCAAGGAACATATTGGAAGAATGGCATAGGTGAAGGTACATTTAATGTTAATCCTATCGTGTTCAATACTGCTGAAGATAGCTGGGCTAATAACAACGGTCTAACACCTGATCATACCCATGAATATAACGGTACAGACTGTGCTTTGCAAGATTACAGCCATATCTCTGCTGATCTTGTAAATGGTTACATCTATAAACCTGAAAATGCTAAACCGACTAACTTGGCTCAGTTCATTAAGTACATCCGTAATTGTGCAGACGTACGCTTTGTGTTCGATCAAAGCCGCTTCAACAAGTATGACTACTTGGCAGGTTACAATGTAAGTGCAGATGGTATTTCATTATGGAAAGGAGCTGCTCCTACAAGCTGGGAACAATTTGATTATATCCAAACTGATAAGACTTTGGCTGCAACTATCCAAAACGTAATGGGTGCAACAGCTGAAACAAACAAAGATTCCAAGTTCTTGCCATGGAACTTCGATGAAACATTAGGCTCTACAAATGATGAGTGTACAAGTACAATACGTTTGCATGAAATTGACAAACTGAACGGTACTCCGGCTGCCCAAGCATTGGTAGGTAAGTCAGTTCCTGTAAACTTGGTTGTTGAATATAACAGCTATAATGTGATCCCTGTTCAGGAATTTGAAGTATTCTTTATCGATCCGTTATCTATTGACGGTGCTATTAAGGGTAACTTCGTTGATGCTGAAATTGATGGTAGCTTCTTGAATGTAGCTGACGGATTCAACTTCACAGATTGGAATGGTAATAAAGTTGCCGCTCAAGACATCAAGGATGTTAAGAACGGTGAGTATGCTCATGAACTATATGATTACTATGGCGTTCATAATGTTAAATTCTTGACTGACAAGGTAACAACAAGTTTGTCATACGATGCTGCAACTAACACATACAAGCATACAGAAGGTGTGAAAGATGGTAAATTGCCGACCAATGCATCGTTGAAGCAAATGAAGGCTACTGAAGCTAATGGCGTGGTTGATAAAGCTAATGCAGAGAAAGTGGATAAAGATCCTACTCACTTGGCTTACTTCAACAACAATGGTACTCCGGTTAACGTTGATTACAAGATGTATATTTCTGTTGAAGTCGCTCACAAGTGGGGTGTATTAAAGAAAGAAGCTCTTGAAGTGAATGTTGCGAAAGCAGGAGGTACTCCTTCAGGTAAGTAATATTTAAAACTATATAAAAGAAAGGACGTCTTTGAAAAAGGACGATCCTTTTTTAACACAAAAACATTACAATCTATGAAAATATTTATATATGGGATGATATTCTATTTTCTTTTTGTTTTTTCGTCTTGCGGTAATGTAGATAAACCATCTTCATCTCATGTGTTCAACGGCATATTTAAGACTGAAACAGGAATAAAATTTGAATTGAAGGAAGATTCTACTACTTTCATTCAATTTAATGACTCAATACATTATAAAGGCGTATGGGCTATTCATCGCAATGATGAAAATACTGAATATGTAACATAGAATTTGCAGGTAACCCTAATTATTACTACTTAAAAGATAGTCAGCTTTATCATAGTGAAAGAGAGATGATAAATAATAATTTTGGGACCAAGATACAATATCTGAATTAAAAATATGTAACAATGGGATTTTATTTGTTTATAACTAAACATCAATGAGATACTGATGTCAAATAAATTTTGAATAAACATAAAAAGGAGCGATCTGAAGACCGCTCCTTTTAATTCTGTTTTTTATTGATTATTTACCCACGGTAATAGTCAAAGGAAGTTCAGCAGTTTTAGTATAACCGTATTTATCAGTTACTTCCACGATAATCTTCGTATTAGTAGTCTGAGAAATATTCTTAGAAGTAATTTCTGCGTGGTAACCAATAACTTTACCTTCAGCATCTTTAATTGCTGTAGCATCTTTAGTTACAGTATAGATTTCTGCATCGGTAGTGAAGAATTCTACCTTGTCGATATAGCTATACTTATAATTGCCAGCAGCTTCCTTGAATAAGCTATACGGCTGATTGTTGTAAGTGTAACCAGTAATCATATCAGCAGTTAACTTAGCTGTTTCACCGGCAGCGGCAGCAGGCAATGTAATAGAAGCACCAGCAGCAGGAACAATCTTACCAGCTTTCAATGCACTTTGAACATTAATCTTAAATGCAGCGGCAGCAATCTCTTCATCAGTGAACTTGTAAGCACCACCCAAATAAGTAGCAGCTACTTTCACATTCAATTCTTGACCGTAAGCCCATCTATCAGCCTCTGTTACGTTACCATCCTGATTAAAGTCGCGGTCAGTAACCAAAGTTATAGTATTATCAGGAGCTATATTAGCCAAATCCTGAACCTTAACATTGTTAATCTTTTGCTCTTTATCCAAAGAGAATGTAATCTCAGTAAGATCAGCATCAGAACCTAATGTCGTGAATCCTTTCTCCATATCATATTTAGAAGCAAAATCCGTTTGATCTTTAATCGGGTCTACGAAATAAGCCATCAATGTATTACCAATCCACAAAGCTTCTCTCTTAGCTATGTAAGAAGACAAGGCAGGCATAACCGGAGTAAACTTAACTTTGATAGTGTTCAGTACATTGCTGTCATGTTTGTAATTGATAGTGATAGTATAACCAGTGCCCGGAGTTAAAGTAGCAGCGGTGCCATCAAGAGCAGAGAATACGGCATCGAACTGAGTTGCAGTTCCGTTAACCTTAGCAAGTTCAGAGCCATCAGCTTTTTTGTAAGTGTATGTAATGTCAGGTCCTTCACTCTTATCTGCATCTTTTACAATTGTAGCATCAGCACCGTTAACACCCAAAGCTGTGTTCTTCCAGATTTCAGCATCGCTACCCAAAGCAGTAAACATTTTATCCAAAGACACATTCAACTTCATAGATTTCTTAATCTGTACATTACCCAAGTCATAAACAACTTCATTACCCAAGGTACGGATTGGCTTAATGATAATTGGTTCTTTGTAAATCTTACCATCAATATGCAGTTTGTATACATTGATTTTAAATGTAGCGTATGTTACTTCATCAGACAATTTAGTTACTTTGAAAGTACCATTACTCTTATCTGCAGAGAAACCAAAGAACTTAGCGATAGTTGGATCTACAGCTTCTACATAGTAGTCATAAACGAACTTCGCGTTTACATCATCAAAAGTAATAACATTGTCTTTGTTTAAGTTTACTTCATAGTATCTCTTACTACTATCTTCACTATCGACTACTATTTCCTTTCCATCCACTGTGGCAACTTTTCCTTCGACAACTATAGCTTCTGATGTAGCAACATCCAAATTGTAATTAGAAATGAAACCACTCTTTTCTACCAAAGCGTATAGTCCATTAGTAAACTGGCCTGTATACTTATTAGCACCAGTGTATACAGCATCTGTATTGTCTAATGCAATAGCATATATGCCATTTGCGCCTCTAGACAATAGACCCTTATATTCAGTAGCAGCACTTAAAGAAACAGGAAGAACTGCGTTTTTAGAATTTTTCAAAGAGAAACTCATATCAGCTGCATCAGCACCTGCATCAATACGAGCCATCAAATATGTGTTATTAGGAGCCAAAGTAGTTAATACCTGTCCTTTAGCTACAGTTTTCTGTGCAGACCAAGTAGTTTCTTTATTATGATCCCAAGTCTGAACAATTTTCTTTACAAAAGCATATTCTATATTAAGTGTAGTTCGAATATCACTTCCTTGAGAAAAACCCTTATCCATTTTATCCAAAGCAGCCCATCCCAATAATTCTACGTCGGTCAATGTAGCACCTGCAGTAGCAATTTTATAGCCTGCATTTTGCCATCGGCATCGGGTACATTCAATGTGTAAACGCCATCGGCTTCTACTACATAAGTAGCACCAAGCGCTTTGTATTCAGAAACAACTTCATTACCATCCTTGTCGTAGAACACCCACATTCCGCTTCGTTAACAAAAGGAACTTTTACCTTGCCTAAATCATCTTTCTTAACAGCAACATACTCTGTCTTCTTACCGTCAAGATACCAGTAACCATCTTTTACCTCAACAATAGTACCGTTGCCATCCTTACCTGGAGTACCCGGCTCACCTTGTGCACCATCTTTACCATTAACGATAGTGTAAGTCTTTCCGTTGCTGAAAGTAACCTTGAAACCACCTTCTACGTCAACAAGTTCAGTAACCCAGTTACCGCCATCTACTTCTGTCTGCAAAGCTGCCAGCTGAGACTTGATATCTGTCAACTCCTTGTTGATAGCATCGATGTCATCATCATAGTCTTTACAAGATACAAATGTTCCTGTCGAAGAAACCATCAAGGCTCCGAACAGGATTGCACTTAAAAATTTTTTTGTTCATAATAGAAAAACTTTAAATTTATAAATTTAAAAACTCAAAAATGTTTATTGTTATAAAAGGACTTAATTGCGTTGAATCATAAAAGGATTCCGACTCTGCGATATATATTGCAGGGGAGTCATGCCAACTACTTTTCTGAACGCCACATAGAACACGCTCTTGGAGGCGAACCCGCAACGGCTGAAAAGCTCATTCACCGGGCAATCTTTACCGTCCAGCAACTCCTTCGCGCGAACCACCCTGTAAGAATTTATTAACCGCTTGAAATTGCATCCGAAGTAGTTGTTCACCGCATTACTCAGGTAGGTCGTATTCGTGCCGGATACAAAAAGATATTATTTTACTGATTATCAATATGATTACTCTATTGTCATGAACAGATATCCCATATTGTTATTTGAATCAATTCTAGATAAATTCAAATATCTCCTAGAATTTATATCTTGAATAAATACCTTTACATATCACCTAAAGAACTTACTAAATAAACCTTCCATTCTTTTCGTTTGTTTCATTTAAATTATTATTTTTGTAACCGCGGTTACAGTAACACAGATTACTAAAGCTTATGAAATTCTATAATAGAGAAAATGAACTGGCAGAGTTGAAAAGGATACAACGCCTGTCTTTTGAAGAAAATTCACGCCTCACAGTTATAACAGGAAGACGTAGAATAGGGAAAACCAGCCTTATAATGAAGGCTGTGGACGAAATGCCTACTGTATACCTATTTGTAGGCAGAAAGAATGAAGCTACTCTCTGTAGTGAGTTTATCCCCCTCATTTCGGGCGCTTTGAATATCTTTGTACCAGCAGAGATACGGTCTTTCAGTTCATTATTTCAATATATGATGGAAATAGCGGGACAAAGGGCATTCAATCTGGTTATAGATGAATTTCAAGAGTTCTATAATATTAATAATTCCATTTATAGCGATATACAAAACATTTGGGATCGTTACAGAAAAGAGACCAAAATGAACCTGATTGTCTGTGGATCCATTTATTCTTTGATGAATAAGATCTTTCAAAATAATAAAGAGCCGTTATTTGGGCGTGCCGATAATATTATAAAGCTTTCACCCTTCAGCCTCCCTGTACTTAAAGAAATTATGTATGATTATTATCCAACATATACGAATGACGATTTGTTGGCATTGTATACATTTACCGGAGGTATACCCAAATATGTTGAATTGTTTTGTGACAATCGTATATTGAACATCAATGGAATGATCGACTTCATGGTCCGTGATAACTCCCCGTTTACAGATGAAGGAAAGAATCTTTTAATAGAAGAATTCGGCAAAAATTATGCGACCTATTTTTCTATTTTAAGTGCCATAGCAAATGGCAAAAATACACAGGCAGAAATAGAAGCGGCTTTAGGGAATAAAAGCATTGGCGGTTATTTGAGAAGACTGATTGAAGATTACAATATCATTGTACGCCAACGCCCTATTCTATCAAAGGAGGGAACACTGGCTATCCGATATGAAATACAGGATAACTTTATCAGTTTCTGGTTTAACTATTTTGATAAAAACCGCTCTCTCATTGAAATAAAGAATTATATGGCATTACGTTCCATTATCAAGGCTGACTATCCCACTTATTCCGGAAAAATGTTGGAGCGTTATTTTAAGCAGAAGTTTGCAGAAAGTTTCCTTTATAAAGATATAGGCTCTTGGTGGGAGTTAAAAGGCGATGCATATGAAATTGACATTGTAGCCCTATGCCTGGAAAAAGATAAGGCGGTTGCCGTAGAGATCAAACGCCAGAAAAAGAACTATAAACCGGATTTGCTGGAGAAGAAAGTGGAACACCTTAAACATAAGGTACTTCCACATTATGCGATAACAAAAATGTGTTTGTCCCTGGAGGACATGTAGTTTCCCTTGTAAAAAGGGACGGGGCTGTCCATGAGAAAGATACACTCTAAAGATACTCATTTTCTGCGACATACAGAAAACCTATGCTTTTTAGGACACTCTACGAAGTGTCCTTATTAATTGAATTAGCTTAATATTTTATTTAATAATTGGAACAGAACTCGGCTTTCAGGAGATGAATATTCTTTTTTACTGGTCAGATTTTCTAACAGAATATATTGTTTTAGTACATATAGATAATAGAAATCATGTAATGCTATTATAGTGGCATTGGTTAATGTGTTTTTAATGTGTTGGATGACAGTTGATTTTCCACAGTAATTGCTATTTTAATATCAACACATGTTTCATAAACAGGCCTCGCAATTGTTTTGCATATAATAAAATTGTTCGTTAGATGAATTCCTAAAAAGAAAGCGAAGAAAGAATTACTCCGTTGCCGGAAGCATCATTTGTATATTTTGCAAATATACCTTCTGTTTGGAGCAGCAAGAATTGTGATATAATTTATCTTGAGTATAGAAATACCGGGAGGATTATTGTTACATAGCCTGAAAGATATAAATCTTTCATACCAATCATAAATCAGGCTCAAAACATGGATGATCATCTGTTCATTCGCAGGTGGAAATGCTGAGATTATCTTCATTTTAAATGCCTCAGCGATAAAATCCGGTTGTTCCTTTTCTCCTTTCATCTATCGCTGAAACTCCCTGCCCATAGGCGTTCCGGCTATGAAGGGGCTCCTGTCATTGCTCTGTCAGCCTCCTTTCAGCCTGCTCTTTCACATTTTTTGTGAAGGAATAAAACGATACGGGCTGAAATGGAAGTGAGGGGAAATGGTTTCAGATTTAACCGGCTGATTTTCTGTGCATATTACATAAGATGACAGGATGAGGGGAAAAGGGAGCGTATCGGATTAGTGGGGAGGTAATACACGGAACAGACTAGGTCTGTAAGCTGAACAGGCTAAGTCTGTGCACTGAACAAGCTGGCGTGTTTTAAAAACGTATAGTTGTTTTTTAAAAGCTGAAGATGTTTTCTTAAAAGTTGAAGACGTATTTTTTAAAGCTCAAGGTGTATTTTAAAAACATAAAGGCGTATTCAACAATAACATTAGTAACGTATAAGCCAACATTAGTAACGTGTCAGCTCGCGTGTTAGTAACGTGTAAGCCCACACGTACATAAGCATCGGGTCACACATACGCAAGCATCGGCCTACACATACGTATGTATTGCGCCCTGTATCCATTGAATTTTGCCCCAAGTTCCATTAAATCTTGCACCAAGTTTCATCGAATCCTGCACCAAGATCTGCCATATTTCCGCCCCCTCTTGACAAACGCCTTTTTATGTTGTATATTTGTAGTTTGCCAAACTTAAAAAAGTAACTCATGAATGTATTCGCTACTCTCAAAACAGTCTTCTTCGGAAGCAAATTCCTGTCAAGCCCTGTTCCTATTGACGGAACACCGCGTCGTGATCTCGTATCCGCTCTCAACGGGCTGATGCCGCTTTGCCGGACTATACCGGCGTGCGTCTGGCGCTGGATATCCGCGAGGGCCAAGTAGTTCTGGCATTGAACTGGACTCCGCGCACCGACGGGAATGCTCCCACGGGCAGTTACCACTACATCGTGTCGGACGAAGACGGAGTAAAAGAGATGGCCGACTCACAGGTTCTTCTCACTGAAAACGGTAAGGATAACCTGCCGGGGAGTATGGACGATTCTCGGACACATCCGACAGTCTCAACTGAAAAGACAGAGAAGGATTCCGCTCACTTGAAAAAAGATGTTCAGAAAAAAGCGGGACCAACCTCCCCAGAAGATACTGGCAAGAAGGCGAAATCACATACCCTGATGCAGGAAGTGACCGCTTTCCTCACCTCCCGCTACCGCTTCCGGTTCAATGTGCTTACTGAAGAAACTGAAGTGGCAAGTGTAGAAAACAACATTCCCGATACTCATCTGCGTTACGCCAAAGTGGACGAACGATGGATGAACTCACTAAGTCTGGAGGCTATTGAAACGGGCATAGACTGTTGGGACAGGGACATTCAACGCTTTGTGCGCTCACGCCGCATCAGTGAATACCATCCCTTTACTGCCTATTTTGAACAGCTTCCCGAATGGACGGCACGGACCGGGTGTCCGCGTTGGCACGCAGGGTGTCCGACGACCCGGTATGGGTGAACGGTTTCCACCGTTGGATGCTGGGACTCTCTGCCCAATGGATGCAGCTCAATCCGGATAACAACCGCGCCAACAGTGTGGCTCCCCTGCTGGTGAGCAGTCGCCAGGGATTGGGGAAAAGTACGTTCTGCCGCCTGCTGATGCCCGATAGGCTGAAATCCTACTACACGGAAAGTTACGACCTAAGCTCCCCGGCATCCGCCGAAGCCAAGCTGGCTGCCTACGGATTAATCAACCTGGATGAATTCGACAAACTAGGTGCGTCCAAAATGCCTTTGCTGAAGAACCTGATGCAAGCTTCCGCACTGAATATCCGCAAGGCTTACAAACACAGCGCTTCATCGCTTCCCCGTATTGCCTCGTTCATCGGCACCAGCAACCGGGAGGATTTGCTGGTAGACCGCACCGGCTCACGCCGCTTTCTTTGCGTCAGTCTGAAGCACGCCATAGACTGCACCACGTCCGTAGAGCATAAGCAATTGTACGCCCAGCTTAAAACAGAACTTCTATCCGGTGAACGAAGCTGGTTCAATAAAGAAGAGGAACAGACTATACAGCAACATAATGCCTTATTCTACAAGCATGTACCGAAGAAGAGGTGTTCCGCCTTTGCTTTCGCTTTGCTACAGAAGAGGACAATCCGCAGGAAGTGCTTAGCCTCTCCGCCACCCAACTGTTTGAACGCATGAAGCCGCCCATCCTTCGATCATGAGAGGGATGACCGCCTACAGCCTGAGCCGTATCCTGCCCCAGCTGGGCGAACGGGTACATACCACCAAGGGAAATGTATACCGGGTGGTAGAATGTTAACTTTCAATTAATTGAGAATTTATCTATGGAAATGGGATTCCCGGTATGGAAGTCGATTAGACGCATTCACACTCTCAAGCATATATTGTCAAGAAGTGTGAATGCCCTTTTCTAGTATATGAATGGGTCATCCGGCATCATAATGAGCGCTGCATACCAAACGTATTTTGTATTTCACCGTACTCCCCGCCTGTAAAAATTTGGATGAGGTTTTAAATCCGAATGCATATATGCTCCCGTTATGATCATATACATACCGTTTCTCAATATCCAATAACGGGTCTCCGTTTCTTAATCCCTCTATGGTTTCATTCAGTTCATCCAGTGATGATCCGCTGAACGTCTTATGCAATATTTTTGCCTCCTCTTCAGTCGGAAGATGCCATCCGTCTGCTTCCTCCTCCTGTATGATATTCCGCACATCGGAAGTGAATCCACTCCACTCATCCAGACTCATCAACAAAATATCCGCCCCTGTGGAACTTGCATTCTCTATGCCAGCTACAATACCGCCGTTCCAGATACCGCCAATTTCGGGTAGCCCGGAAAGATCCGGATTAATGGAAGGCGGCTCACTACCGCCATTACCTTCATCAGCACCGCCAAAATTGAATTTGATGTCTACCGGAGCCTTCCATTCACCTGATATCAAACTGCCCCCTACCGTGACATCACCCGAATAGCTACCCCCGATATTCAATGGCACGTTCGCTTCCGGCTTTCCTTTGAAAGTGTATCCAAACGTCTTTGTCTGACTATTATCTTCCAAGGTTATGGAAAAAACAGTCTGAGAGCCGCTCCCCGGAAAAATATAAAAAGGCTTTGCACTCCAAATTCCACCCGGCTCAGACTCACAAATAATTTCCGTACTCTTGTCTTTGCCGGAATACTCCCTTGTAAACGACAGGGAAGAATATAAAGGCGAAAATCTGCAAACTCACCTTTTTAACGTTTGCCGGTATATCTTCCAAACTGATATTGACTAAAGATACAGCATAATAGAGGGTTACAGAAACAGATATATTTTTCTTATTGGCAATTGTCACAGTTGAAGTGCCCATCATTAGCGCGCGTGAGCTTCTGTTATTTTCTTTCATAACAATTACATCATCAAGGCTAGGATCTTTCGGAACGATATATTCTTCTCCCAAACCGGCTATTGCAACAATAGTATATCGGGCAGGAGGTAACTTCATTTCAATCTGGCGTTATCTGTCATTTTCAGACTGGCAGAACAGCTGCCGTCCTCTGCAAACGCATAGATATAGGCCGGATAATTAATCTGGGATTCTCCGCTAGACCTGGCAGATATCTTTAAAGGAAGATTTGTTTGCGAGACTCCGTCTTCATCGTCTTCTTCATCATACATCGGGCGTTGGCAAGAAACAGCAGACAGTAGCAATAGAAACAGAAGCACCTTTAATTCGGTTAATCTATAATTCATAACATATTATTTGTTTGTGGGTTTATTTCTTCTCCATTTATAACTATATCCTCTTCTTCATTTCCCGGAGTCCAACCCGAAATACTTCCTCCCGTTATAATTACATTTCCGTCTTTTACTACAATATTGTATTTATGAATACATCCGGACAATAAGCCCGGAGACAGGTCGTCTCGTCGTGTTATGTAATATTTGTTGTTACGGTATATTCAATGGTGAGATTAACAGAATGGTTTTTCACGGCTTTCGGATCAATATTTCCGTCATTCTCGCCCCCGTTCAGGATAAAATAAAAAGAAATATCCTGATTGTTCATGGTGTGTGACGGAGTAATCTGGAAGGTTTCCTTGGGAGTTTCGCTGATGGTGATGCTGTTCGTTTCAAAGGAGTAGTATCCTTGGGTCGTCAACCCATTTCCTTCAAGTCTGATTTTGTCAATAACGGCCTGTGCCATATCTCCTTCACCCTTTATGTTTATCTTTAATAGTGACAAAACGTGCTTAAATGAATAATCGCCCGAAAAGGCCACATTGCCAAGGTCGGTATCGTAGGAAAGCTTCCTGGATGCTACTAGAAAGTCATATTGGTCAATATTTTCCCAAGTCCCGTTCTGGCTGTCGAGAGAAGGCATTTTTTATATTTTCCTTACTTTCGGCTTTGGAACCGGAGTGGGGATAATATGCGTAAAAAGTATGTTCCTGGTTTTTATCTTTCCAAAAGACACTCTTTTCTGTAGTCCAGGAAGTTCCATCGAATATCCAGCGGACGGCACTGTCATTGTCCATAAAAACACCTATATCATCGGTTTTACTAAAACTAGCGATGGCATTTTCATGATCTTGCAAGTAGCGTGCTCCGGAAACTGTTTTCCCGATTCTTGCCATAATGGATACCGTGTACTCTTTTTCTTGTGATTGCTCTAATTCCTCACTACCTTGGCAGGCAGAGAAGTACATGATCGTCAATAGCGATACATACAGTGATCTTTTCATTCTTTTATTTTATAATAGTGAGGGACAAAACATCAGCTTATCCGTTAAAATTAAAATGAGGACAAGTTGAATTGGTCGAGGATTAAAGCATGTCTGCTTATTGTCGGTAAGAAATTAAACTTGTGTTCGGCTGCGAAAATAATTCATTCTTAGCAAAAAGAAAAATAAAATGATAAAAAGATGAAAATTAAATGTGTTATGCCGGCAACAGCATAAACATTCTTACCGGTATATTCCCATAAAAAATAGTGGAAGGCAATCTTTTGTTTAACGCTTTAGGCTGACTATGACTAAATCTTACCTGTAAATTATTTCCTTCCATTCTTCCACAGTACGTGTAAGGGAAGAAAAATTCACCCCGATACAGACTATTTTACGGTTATCGGTCAAATAAGATCGGGCATAGCCTTTCTCTGCTATTTGCTGTAAAGCCTCCTCTGCTGTTCCGTCCATCTTGAATTCGAAAATGTAACATATTCGTCCATTTCCAATATGCAGTCCACTCCGTCCGAAGCTCTGGCGGTTCTCACAATGGATTGCACGGCAATAAACTCCTATCAAACGGAGAATCAGATAAAAAGTGTATTGGAAAATGTTTCTCAGTCATATCCAATTCCTTCAAGGAAGCGTGAGAGTCATACGGGATGCTTGCAAGAAAGGCGGTCAGAGAATCACAAAAAGCGGAGGTGTTCCCTTGCTCAAGGCAAGTAACAGCATCGATAATCCAGCTGTTGACCTCTCCACCTCCGGGTTTCAAATAATGTGCTGCCAATACGGACAAGAACCCTTTACGCACCTCATTATTGGGAAAATCAAGCAGATAAGTTCCCATACGTCTATTATATTCTTTAATAGTGAGATATCCGCTCTGATAAATCATGGGTAGAGGCTGTTCCACATCAGCCTTATAATCCACAAACAAAGAGGGAACATAATAACGTCCGGCAAGTTCGTTTATCTGCTCGCGGCTGTGTTGCAGCAGACGAACCAAATAGGTGGGAGTACCTGTAGAGAACCAGTAATCACGAATTGCCATACTGTCAAAAGCATTAAGAATGCTGAACGGATTGTAAATGTCGGTCATCCTCTCTCCAAAATGATATCCGTCATATTGCCGTCTGAGAAGTTCCTTCATTTCTTTCACTGTGTACTGATATTTAGCAGCCAACTGTATGGTGGGTTCTTCGAAAAATGCTTCCAGCTCATTCTGGGTGATACCGCACAAAGCTTCGTACCGTTCATCCATACTGATATCCTTAGGCTGGTTAAATCCACTGAAAACACTTACTTGGGAAAACTTTGTTACTCCGGTCAACAATACGAATCTCAAGTATTGATCGGCTCCTTTAAAGGTAGAATAAAAGGATTTCAATATTTCCCGGTTATGGTTCTCCAACAGAACTTGCTTTCCATAATCATCATAAAAACAAGCTTCCGTATCTAATACATCCAAAATAGGTTTGTCATATTCATCAATCAGAACCACCGCACGCCGCCCTGTCTGTTCATAAGCCCGGCGAAGTATTTCAATGAAACGGGTTCCTATGGTTGTATAATTGGGATTCTTGCCATAAATATCTTCCCAGTTCCCTAAATAGCCTTCAATGGTAGCCTCCAGAATTCCGGGTTGTGTATACAGTCCTCCATTAAAGTCTATACGGAAGATAGGATACTCATACCAGTCCTTTTCCAATCCGTCGATTTCCAGTCCGGCAAACAAATCTTTGCGTCCCTGGAAATAACAGGCAAGGGTACTTACCAGCAGGCTTTTGCCAAAACGGCGTGGACGGCTCAAGAAATAAGTCTTGCCTTGTGTTACCAAGTTGTAAATCAAACCGGTCTTATCCACATATACATAGCCATCTTCACGAATTTGGTCAAAACTCTGTATTCCAATAGGGTATTTCATATTTTGTTGTCGGTTCTAAGAATGAATGATAAAACAAAGATATTAGTAAATGACAAACAAAGCAAATAAAGGATTTGTTTTTTCTGCTTATGACAAGTTTTTCCGTTTCCTATTAATGGATAATCACCTGTTTCTGTCCATATATATTGGCATTCTATCCTTTAAAGGATACTTTGAAAAGTATTTAGAATCTATCTATTCTGCAATAAGATATACTTCGTCTACTGAATTTGCTATGTCATTGTTTGTCAGTGTTATACATATTCTCTAATGTGTATTAATATCTTTATACCATTGTAGTTTTGTATATTCTTCATTCAAGTCATTAAGTTCTCTCTGCATGATAAAAGTGGTCATACCTGAAAAGGCCGTGATAGGGAATGTTCCTTCTTCCGTAGCATAAAAAGGAGTATTTCTTTTGTAAACCACACATTGGCTGATACACTCTTGAAGTACATTGTATGTATTTTCATCTGATAATGATTGATAATATTGAGCGAAATCAAAAAAATAGAATGGGGCTTTTAAAACTCCATCATAATTTTGAAGGTTACCGACCGGGAGAAAAGAGCCGGATATTTCCGTATTGATCTGTCGTATCAAATTCGCTAAATTTGATAATCCGGCAGTTTTTATTATGCTAATGGTAGCAGAACGTTTATCGCCTTCCATCAAATTCCAATAATGAAAATAATTTTCTGCAAATCTTTGCAAATCAGCATTTTCTTCAAGCAGACAGGAAATACTGCCGGCATAGATAGGAGTAAATCCCGGAGATACTACTGGGGCAGAGGAAGCCATGATATATGCTGCTTTATTTCTTAATTCATAAGCCACCTCAATACCTGCCATATTACATGCTTCAAAGATTATGAATTCAAATAAATGGTCCGGGAGGGCCATGGCAAAATCTGTTATTTCCATTTCATTGTCATTATCGATGATGATAGACCGCGAGCCATTAACCAATGTATGTGGAGGAAGCCAGCCACTGCCATGGGAAAACACGATTAGACCGTAGCTTTTAGCAGGATAAAGCCGAGTTACGTCGTTTATAACTCGTTTAAGCACTTGGGGGGAGGCTGAGTTTCTTGTCATAGGTATGTATGGTAATATAGCCTTTCTCACTTTTTCCATCAATTCCATCAATCGTGGAGAGTCCTTAAATGGTGTATCCTGATACACTATTATATTTCCATCTGTCCCGTCTTTCCCCATCCATTTTTAATTTGAACAGTTTGTCATAGGTTTCGGCATCAA
>ENA-OQMZ01000404-OQMZ01000404.1-human-gut-metagenome-genome-assembly--contig:-NODE-404-length-18590-cov-3.975844_pt1 | contig 18590 bp, 18 predicted proteins | sample MGYA00242621_ERZ504862 | MGnify/ENA primary metagenome ERZ504862 (study PRJEB26092, sample SAMD00036393) | human gut metagenome | host: Homo sapiens | study: EMG produced TPA metagenomics assembly of... | reverse complement strand
CAAGGGAGGCGGCATCACCGACGAAGTCTCGGCCCGCCATGCCATATCTGGTGCGATGCTCAAATATCTGGCACGTCGAGGACTTGTCGTCCACCAACGGAACCATGGTGGTAAACGGGCGCGACGAACGTCTGCATCCAGGTCGAGCCCGGCCGCTCCGCTCAGCTCAACCCCGGCGACGAGCTCAGACTTGGCGAATCCACCACCTACGCTATCCTCCTCGGCGTCGGCGCCTCTAGTCGGCAGATGGGGACGTTCCTTTTATGCCGGCACTCCGGGACACTCCATGGCGCGCCAGGGCCAATCGCCCGGGGACGAAGCGTTCATTTTGGCCCTTGGCGGTCACCCGAGGTAAACCTTCACCGCCCACCTATATTTGTCGAAATTACACTTGGCGGCGGGGTACAATAAACCCGCATGCGGATTTCCGTTGCGGGTGCCTCCCATCGCCGGGGCGTGCCCGGGAGCATCCGGCATGCGGCCTTTGCGGCGCTCGGTCATGTGCAAGACGGGCAGCTGGGCCTGTGGAGTGCGTGCAGCCCTCCTCGCCTCGGCATGCCTTCTCTCCACGCCATGTACCTGCTGCTGAGCCTGCCTGCCAGATGATTGGAAGCAACAGCGAAAATCCCATCACGCCAATATCCCGGCGATCGCCGGGGCCTGTATACCTATATGAGAGGAGAGGGGTATATGCGCGTAAGTTTAAGTCTATGGACGGCAACGAGGCGGCCGCATATGTTTCGTATGCGTACACCGAGGTAGCGGGAATTTATCCCATTACGCCGTCCAGCCCGATGGCCGACCATGTCGACCAGTGGGCGGCCCAGGGTCGCAAGAACATCTTCGGCACCCCGGTCAAGGTCGTCGAGATGGAGTCCGAGGCAGGTGCAGCCGGTACCGTTCACGGTTCGCTGGGCGCCGGTGCTCTGACCACCACCTACACGGCTTCTCAGGGTCTGCTCCTGATGATCCCGAACATGTACAAGATCGCGGGCGAGCAGCTCCCGGGCGTCTTCCACGTCTCCGCGCGTTGCGTCGCTTCCCACGCCCTGAACATTTTTGGCGATCACTCCGACGTCATGGCTTGTCGTCAGACCGGCTTTGCCATGCTCGCCGAGGGCAACGTCCAGGAGGTCATGGACCTCTCGCCGGTGGCTCACCTTGCCGCCATCGAGGGTAAGACCCCGTTCCTCAACTTCTTCGACGGCTTCCGCACCAGCCACGAGATCCAGAAGGTCGCCATGTGGGACTACAAGGATCTTGCCGATATGTGCGACATGGACGCCGTCCAGGCTTTCCGCGACCACGCGCTCAACCCTGAGCACCCGCACACCCGCGGCAGCCATGAGAACGGCGATATCTTCTTCCAGAACCGTGAGGCCTGCAACAAGGTCTACGACGAGCTTCCCGCCGTCGTCGAGGGCTACATGAAGAAGATCAACGAGAAGCTCGGCACCGATTACGGCCTGTTCAACTACTACGGCGCTCCCGATGCCGATCGCGTCGTCGTGTGCATGGGCTCCTTCTGCGACGTGCTCGAGGAAGTCATCGACTACCTCAACGCTCACGGCGAGAAGGTCGGCCTGGTCAAGGTTCGCCTGTTCCGTCCGTTCTCCATCAAGCACTTTGTCGACGTTCTCCCCGAGACCGTCAAAAAGATTGCCGTCATGGACCGCACCAAGGAGCCGGTTCCATCGGCGAGCCGCTCTACCAGGACGTCGTCTCCGCTCTCTACGAGGCCGGCAAGACGGGTATCAAGGTCGTCGGCGGCCGTTACGGCCTGGGCAGCAAGGACACGCCTCCCGCGTCCGCGTTCGCTGTCTTCGAGGAGCTCAAGAAGGACGAGCCCAAGCGCGAGTTCACCATCGGCATCGTCGATGACGTGACCAACCTGAGCCTGCCCGAGGCCGAGGATGCGCCCAACACCGCAGCCCCCGGCACCATCGAGTGCAAGTTCTGGGGTCTGGGTGGCGACGGTACCGTCGGCGCCAACAAGAACTCGATCAAGATCATCGGCGATCACACCGACAAGTACGTTCAGGCCTACTTCCAGTATGACTCCAAGAAGACCGGCGGCGTCACCGTCTCGCACCTGCGCTTTGGTGATTCCCCGATCCGCTCGCCGTACTACGTGACCAAGGCCGACTTTGTCGCTTGCCATAACCCCAGCTATATCGTCAAGGGCTTCAAGATGGTCCGCGACGTCAAGCCGGGCGGCACCTTCCTGGTCAACTGCCAGTGGAGCGACGAGGAGTTCGCCGAGCACATGCCCGCCGTGGCCAAGCGCTACATCGCGAACAACAACGTCAACGTCTACCTGATCGACGCTATCGACCTGGCCGCCAAGGTCGGCATGGGCAAGCGCACCAACACGGTGCTCCAGTCCGCCTTCTTCGCGCTGGCCAAGGTCCTGCCCGCCGAGGACGCCCTGCAGTACATGAAGGACGCGGCCACCAAGTCCTACATGAAGAAGGGCCAGGCCATCGTCGACGCCAACCACAAGGCCATCGATGCCGGCGCTACCGCCTTCCGTAAGTTCGAGGTTCCGGCCGACTGGCTACCGCCGAGGATGCCGCTCCCGTCGAGCTCTCCGAGGAGACCAAGTCCGCCATCGCCCAGCAGGTCAAGAACCTGCTCGAGCCCATCGATCGCATGGATGGCGACAGCTGCCCGTTTCCGCCTTCGTCGGTTGCGCCGACGGCCAGTTTGAGCTGGGCGCCTCCGCATACGAGAAGCGCGGCGTCGCCGTGGTCGTTCCTCACTGGGACGAGACCAAGTGCATCCAGTGCAACCAGTGCGCCTATGTGTGCCCGCATGCCACCATCCGTCCGTTCGCGATGACCGAGGACGAGGCTGCCGCCGCGCCCGAGGCTACCCGCACGCTCGACGCCATGGGCCCCAAGGCCAAGGGCATGAAGTTCACCATGGCCGTGTCCCCGCTCGACTGCATGGCTGCACCAACTGCGTCAAGGTTTGCCCCAAGGCGCCCTCGAGATGGTTCCCACCGAGCAGGAGATGGACCAGCAGCCCGTTTGGGACTACATGGTCGAGAACGTCTCCGAGAAGAAGGAACTCATCGCGGCCAACGTCAAGGGCAGCCAGTTTAAGCAGCCCTACCTGGAGTTCTCTGGCTCCTGCGCCGGCTGCGCCGAGACCGCCTATGCGCGCCTGGTGACCCAGGTTGCCGGCGACCGCATGTTCATCTCCAACGCCACCGGCTGCTCCTCCATTTGGGGCAACCCCGCTGCCACCGCTCCTTACTGCAAGGACAAGGACGGTCACGGCCCGGCGTGGAACAACTCCCTGTTCGAGGACAATGCCGAGCACGGTCTGGGCATGGCCGTGGGCTATGAGGCTGTTCAGCACAAGCTGATTGCCGCCACCCAGGAGATCATCGCCGCCGATGGTCCGTCCGACGAGCTCAAGGCTGCCGGCCAGGCTTGGATTGACTCTGTCAACGACGCCGAGGCCTCCAAGACCGCTGCCGCTGCCTACGTTGCCGAGCTCGAGAAGTGCGGCTGCGAGGCTTCCAAGGCAATCCTCGCCGACAAGGCTTACCTCACCAAGAAGTCCTTCTGGATCTTCGGCGGCGACGGTTGGGCCTACGACATCGGCTTCGGTGGCCTGGACCACGTCCTGGCTTCCGGCCACAATGTCAACGTCTTCGTCTTCGACACCGAGGTTTACTCCAACACCGGTGGCCAGGCCTCCAAGGCCTCGAACCTGGCCAGGTCGCTCAGTTCGCCGCTGCCGGCAAGGTGACCAAGAAGAAGTCCCTGGCCGAGATTGCCATGAGCTACGGCTACGTCTATGTGGCGCAGGTCGCCATGGGCGCCAACCCGGCTCAGACCCTCAAGGCATCCACGAGGCCGAGGCCTACGACGGCCCGTCCCTCATCATCGGCTACAGCCCCTGCGAGATGCACTCCATCAAGAAGGGCGGCATGCAGAACTGCCAGGCCGAGATGAAGAAGGCTGTCGAGTGCGGTTACTGGAACCTCTTCCGCTTCAACCCCGAGGCTGCTGCCGGCAAGAAGTTCTCGCTCGATTCCAAGGAGCCCGCGGGCGGTTATCAGGAGTTCCTGATGAACGAGGCCCGTTACGCTTCGCTGACGCGTTCCTTCCCCGAGCGCGCCGAGGAGCTCTTCAAGGAGAACGAGCAGGCCGCCATGGACCGCTACGCTCACCTGCTGAAGCTCAAGACGGTGTACAACGAGGCCTAGGTCTCCCACCGCAGGATCTGAGGGCTAACCTTCGCGGACGTCCTCGGACATGAAAGAACCCCCGCTGCGCACACTACGTGCGGCGGGGTTCTTTCGTCCTGCGGAGTGTCCGCGAAGGTTAGCCCTCAGATCCTGCTACGACTACGTCCTCGGATTGTGGGGGCGGATGAAGGACGTAGTTGGTCGGGTATTCCGTCCCCTTCGCTGTTTCGCGGCTTTGCCGCGAAACCTCGCGCCACTTTGGGGATGGATGGAGGATTTGGCTGTTGTCGCCTTCTATCCCCGTGCTTTGCGGGCTGGGTGCCCTTTCGGAGCCCCTCTTTATTCCTATTGCTGGATGAAAAGCCCCTTGTTTTTGCAGGGATGCATACTCGTCCTATAAGTGCATAGAATCTCGTATAGTGCGAGTAAGATTTAGCGCTGTCTGTTTTGTGTTTAGCAGAGATATAGTTTGCATAATCTGGTCGAATCCCTGCTCTATTAAAATAAAGTCGCACGTAAATGGCGTAGATATGCCTAAGCTGGACTTCTTTACGCTGGGCGGGTAAAAATGACCGTTCACCGTTCAATGTTTTCAAAATGAATAAATGAGGGATAACAGGAATATAACTTAATAAACTCGCGTATCGCACGGACGCGGGTTATTAATGGGTTGTAGGCCTTTTACAGAAAGGATTCCAGCAATGTCTAAGCCTCTTGGCAAGCCCGATCGTATTGTCGTCGCCCTTGGCGGCAACGCCCTCGGCAACAACCCCGTCGAGCAGATCCAGGCCGTGAGCAACACCGCTCACGCTCTTCTTGGCCTGATCGAGCAGGGTAACGAGATCATCATCACCCACGGCAACGGCCCGCAGGTCGGCATGATCCAGAACGCCTTCGCCGCTGCCCACGACGCCATCGGCACCCCCGAGATGCCGCTGCCCGAGTGCGGCGCCATGTCCCAGGCTACATCGGCTATCACCTGCAGCAGGGCATCGGCCGCGAGATGCACAAGCGCTATAAGCGTTGGCACGCCGCCACCGTCGTCACCCAGATCGAGTGCGACCCGGACGATCCCGCGTTCAAGAACCCGACCAAGCCGATCGGCCCCTTCTACACCGAGGAGCAGGCCAAGGAGTTCATGGCCGAGGACCCCTCCAAGGTCTTCGTCGAGGATTCCGGCCGCGGCTGGCGTCGCGTCGTCGCCTCCCCCGATCCCAAGAAGATCGTCGAGGCCGACTCCATCCTCAACCTGCTCGACAACGAGTTCATCGTCATCGCCTGCGGTGGCGGCGGCATCCCCGTCGTCCGCGACTACGAGAACAAGGGCTGCTACAAGGGCGTTCCCGCCGTCATCGACAAGGACCTGGGCGGCGAGCTGCTGGCCGAGGACTGCGACGCCGACGTCCTGTTCCTGCTGACCGCCGTCGAGCATGTCGCCATCAACTTCGGCAAGCCCAACCAGGAGGAGCTCGAGGACCTCACCGCCGACGAGGCCGAGCGCCTGGCCGACGAGGGCCAGTTCGGCAAGGGTTCCATGGAGCCCAAGGTCCGCGCCGCCATCAAGTTCGCCCGCTCCCGCAAGGGCCGCACCTGCATCATCGGCGCCTGGACAAGGCCGCCGAGACCATGGCCGGCCTCTCCGGCACCCGCATCCACGAGTAGCCCCTACTCCGTTGCCTCTCCCGTGGGCGCCAGGCAAGACGCCCACAAACTAGCCTCTCTTCATGAGCCCCGCAGCCCGCTCCGGCTGCGGGGCTTTTGCTATTCACCTAGTCATTGGGGACAAACCCGGCACTTGGGGACGTTCCTTTCCTGCCGGCAGCTTGGGACAGTCCTTAATAGTCATTGGGGACGTTCTTAAACGACTAGTCAAACAAGAACGTCCCCAACGACTACTCATTTAAGTCTGTCCCCAATGACTGCCCAATGGCTGGGAAGGCGCATCCCACACCGACGCATTGCCTTCGGGCCCTCTCCCCAGGCTCTCCATAGCTCAGCTGGACTCCCCGCAACCTGTTCCGAGTTGGCGGAACGAGCGCGACGTGGAGTGTCATTCTTTACCGCGTTAGACTAGACGCAGGGAAAGGAGGAGGACATGGATGCTCGCGTCAAGCAGCTTGTAAATATGATCGAGGACGCTCAGCCTGTCGCTGTCGCGGTACTTGCCAAGCGTCTCGAGGTAAGCGAGCGCGCCGTGAGAAACTATATCCATCGCGCAAACGACAGCCTTGCAGGGGTTGCACGCATCGTTGGCAGCAAGGGGCAGTATCGTATCGATGTTGCACGTGCAGATGAGCTTGCTCGCTTGCTAGACGGTGTGGCTCTGGCCCATCCGGGCATTCCTGATACGCGCGATGGCCGTGTGTCCTTCCTTCTTAACGACCTCCTCATGCGGTCCCAGTGGGTGACGATTGAGGAGTATGCGGATTTACTCTACGTTTCGGCGCGGACTCTGTCCAATGACATGCGTCTGGTAGAGCAGAAACTCGCCCAATTTGACTTAACGCTCGAAAAGCGCCCACGCTACGGAATCCGCGTTGCGGGCGGGGAGTCACAACGGCGCCTGTGCCTGGCCTCGCTGGTGAGGCCCGTGTTGCCCGACACCGACGATGCAAAGCTCGCCGAGCGCCTGCGGGCCATCGCCGCATGTGTGGACGATGCCCTGACGGCCTCGCCCGTCACGGTGAGCTCGCTGGCATCCCGCAATCTCATCATGCATCTTTACATTGCTCTTGGCCGCATCGAGCAGGGCTGCTATGTCCCAGCTGCAGAATCGGACGTTCAAAAACTGGAGGGAACGCGCGAATACGCCGCGGCTTTCCAGATTGCCGCAAACATCAAGGATGCCCTGGGCGTGAGCATGCCCCGAGAAGAGGTTGCCTTTATCGCAATCCATTTGCTCGGCAGGGGCACGGGCGTGCCCGAGAAGGGCTCTGCCGTTATCTCGGACGAGATGTGGGAGATTGCTTCCGAGATGGTACGTGCGGTCAACGATGAGTTTAGGTTTGACTTTAGCGGCGATCTTGAACTTCGCATGAACCTTGCTCGGCATATCGGCCCTCTGGGCTATCGCCTTGAATATCACATGCATATGGATAACCCCATGCTGCCCGATATCAAGACGAGGTTTCCGTTGGCCTATTCGATGGCAGCTGGCACCTCGCAGGTACTCGAGCGTCATTTTGGCAGCCAGCCTCTGATGAAGAGCTCGGCTACATCGCCATGGCATTTGCCCTGGCCCTCGAGCAGCAAGCCGACCAGCCGCGTCGCAAGCGCATCCTGATCGTGTGCGCCTCGGGAGCGGGAAGCGCCCGTATGCTCGAGCACCAGTACCGCAAGCAGTTTGGCATGTATATCGATTCGATTGAGACATGCGATGTCGCCCGCGTGGGAACGTTCGATTTTTCGCACATCGACTACGTGTTCACAACGGTGCCGCTCAACGTCAAGTTGCCCGTGCCCGTCCGCGAGGCCGATTTCTTCTTGGAGACGAGCGATGTCAACGCTATCCGCAAGGTGCTGAGCGACGACACTGCGCAATCGGACTCCGTAAGCTCTTTCTTTAGCCGTGCCCTGTTCTTCAACCGCGTTGAGGCGCCGTCGAAGCAGGCCGTTCTCCGATATCTCTCCGAGCGCGCCGTCGAGAGCGGCCGTGTCGATGCCCAGTTTGCCCAAGAGGTCGCCGAGCGCGAGAGCGCGAGTGCCACCTCGTTTGGCAATGGGGTAGCCATGCCCCATGGATGCATCCCTTGAGCGCCGAGGCCTTTGTTACCGTGGGCCTGCTCGAACATCCCATTCTTTGGGACGAATACGGCCATGAGGTCGATATCGTCTTTATGGTGTCGTTTGCCCGGTCGGGCGGCGATGAGGCGCGGATCTTGAGCTCACTGCTCGCCGAGATCTTTATGGACCGCCAGGGGGTCGAGCGCCTACGCGAGCGCCGGTCCTGGCATGAGCTGATGGCGCTTGTGCAAGCGCATACGGCTTAAGACTTCTTTTGTCGATAACCCTGTCTGTCTACCTGCAATAAACCTCGAGGATTGCGGGCGGGAGATAGGCGTTTCGAATATTCAAGTACAAACCAAACATCACGGGAGAGGAGACCGTTATGGACGATCAGGGAACCGAGATGGTTTCGTTTCAGCTGGTCGCTGCAGCGGGAGAGGCACGCAGCCTTGCCTTCGAAGCCCTTGAAAAGGCAAAAGCGGGGGATTTTGACGCCGCCGCCAAACTCATGAAGCAGTCAAAGGATGCGGGAATCAAGGCTCACCACATCCAAACGCAGCTGCTTTCGACTGAGGCAGCGGGCGAGCATCTGTCGGTGGATGTGTTGCTGGTCCATGCTCAGGACCACCTCATGTGCTCCATGCTTGCTCAGGAGCTCGTGCAGGAGCTGATCTGCCTGTATGAGTGCACTGCAACCAAGAACGCCTAGCGGCGTGCGGTGACTATCCAACCAATCAATGCGAAGGGAATCCCTTATGAAGATCCTTCTTGTTTGCGCAGCTGGTCTGTCTACAAGCATTCTGATGAAGAAACTCGAGAAATATGCGGAGCAAAACGGCATCGAGCTCGATATCGATGCGGTGGGTATCGGCGAGTATCAGGAGACGTGCGCCAATTATGACGTGCTGCTCTTGGGGCCGCAGGTGTCCTACCAGCTCAACACCGTCAAGCAGGGGAGCGGTAAGCCGACCGCGGTCATCCCCGCACAGGACTACGGCATGGGCAACGCCGCCAACGTGCTGGCACTCGCCCAGTCGCTGTTGGGTTAGGAGGCAACCATGGAGAAGTTCATGACCCTGCTTCAGGAAAAACTGACCCCTATCGCCAATTTCTGCGGCACCGAGCGCCACTTTGCCTCCATGCAAAAGGGCTTTATGAGCGCGATCAGCTTCATCTTGGTATCTGCCGTCTTTATGATCCTCGCCAACCCGCCGGTCACGGCCGACCTGGTGGCGCAGGGCGGGTTCTGGTCCGTCTTTGGCCCTTGGCTCGATTTTGCGACGGCCAATAAGCTCACGCTGCTCATCCCCTTCAATATGACGATGGGCATACTGTCGGTGATCGTGACGTTCGCAATCGCCTATAACCTGGCGGGCACCTACAAGATGCCCAAGCTTAACGCCGGCATGACCTCGCTGGTGATGTTCCTGATCGCCGCGGCGCCGTCGTCCTACTACCAGCTTGCTGACGAGTCCGTGCTCCAGGCGGTCCCCTGCACCTATCTGGGTGCGCAGGGCCTGTTTACCGCCATCATCGTTGCCTTGGTCTCCGTCGAGGTCACGCGCTTCTGCCAGACCAAGGGCATCACCATCAAGATGCCCGATGGCGTGCCGCCGTTTTTGTCCGAAACCTTTGGCGCCATCGTACCTATGCTCGCCAACATCCTCATCTTCTTTGGCGGCAACCTGCTGATCCAGATGATCGATCCCGCGCTGTCCATCCCCTCGGTTATCGAGAAGCTGCTCGCTGCCCCGCTTTCCGTCGCAGTTGACTCTGTGCCCGGCGCACTGCTTATCTGCTTCATGACGCTGCTGTTTTGGTGCTTTGGCGTCCACGGCAACATGATCGTAATGCCCATCACCGCCCCGGTCTCGCTTGCCGCCTTTGCCGCCAACGCCTCGCTCTATGCTGCCGGGCAGCCGCTTGAGTTCCACCCGGTGCTCATGTCGTTGGCCATCAACCTCATCGGCGGCACGGGTAATACGTTCTCTTTTGTGGCGCTCTGCGCGTTTAGGGCAAAGTCGCAGCAGCTCAAGGCATTTGGCAGGGCATCGATCGTGCCGAGCTTCTTCCGTATCTCCGAGCCCGCGATCTTCGGCGCGCCCATCATCTTCAACCCGATCCTCATGATTCCGTTTGTGCTAGGCGGCATGATCTCGGCCCTGCTGTATTGGGGTGCGGTCTCACTGGGTCTTGTCTCTAACTTCTACATCTTGGTGAGCGGCACGTTCCCCATCTTCGTTCAGGCTTTGTCCAGTGCCTCGACCCGCGCATCTGGGTGTTTACGATCGTTTTGATCGTGGTCATGGCTGTGGTCTGGTACCCGTTCTTTAAGGTGTACGATAACCAGCTCCTGGCTCAGGAGCAGGAGAACGCCGCGGCAGCTTCTGCCGAGGATGCTGAGTAGCATGAGTTACTTTGACAGAACGTCTGCCGCCGGTATGCCCGAGGGCTTTTTGTGGGGTGGTGCCCTCGCCGCCAACCAGGCCGAAGGGGGCTGGAACGAGGGCGGCCGCGGCATGTCGCACTCCGACCTGATCCCACAGGGTTCCGACCGCTGGGATGTAATGTTTGGCAGGCAAAAGCCCGTGGACGATCCGGACAGGCTGTATCCATGCCGCTGGGGCAACGACTTCTTCCATCATTGGCACGAGGATGTCGAGCTCTTTGCCGAGATGGGCTTTAAGTGCCTGCGTCTTTCAATTTGCTGGAGCCGTATTTTTCCCACAGGGATGGAGACCGAGCCCAACGGCGAGGGCTTGGAGTTTTACCGTCAGGTATTCGAGGCGCTGCGCGAGCATGGAATCGAGCCGCTTGTGACGCTGTCGCACTACGACTATCCGTTGGCTCTGGTCGAGCGCTATGGTGGCTGGCAAAGCCGAGAGATGATCGAGCGGTATGCGCACTACGTCGAGACCGTCGGACGCGCGTACCAGGGCCTCGTGCGTTATTGGCTTACGTTCAACGAGATCAACAGCGTGGCGCTGTCCTATCTCAACGCGGGTGTCACGCTCGAGGATGAGCGTGACCGTGCAGCCGTGACCGCGGCGTTCTCGCACCATATGTTTATGGCGAGCGCTCGCGCTGTCGAGATTCTGCACAAGATCGATCCCGCAAACAAGGTGGGTTGCATGGTCGCTGCCGGTGCGACCTATCCGTACCGTTGTGCGCCCGAGGACGTATGGCTTGCGTATGAGGAGGACCGCGGCCGCTACTTCTACACAGACGTGATGGCTGCGGGCGCCTATCCTGCTTGGAAGCTGCGTGCACTCGAGAAAGAGGGTGTTCACGTGCCCTTTGAGCCGGGCGATACGGAGTATCTGGCAGAGCATACGGTCGACTTCATCTCGTTCTCGTACTATTGCTCGCGCTTGGTGTGCGCCGATGATCAGGTGATCGCCGAGAAGGCGGAGGGCAACGTGTTCCCGACGTTGCGCAATCCGTACCTCAAGGATAAAGAAACTGCCTGGAAGTGGCAGATCGATGCGCTGGGTTTGCGCGTGACGCTTGCCGGCTACCACGATCGTTACCATCTTCCGCTCTTTATCGCCGAGAACGGTGTGGGCGGACTCGATGCGCTGGAAGACGGCAAAGTCCACGATGCGTATCATATTGATTACCTGCGAAGGCATATTCTTGCGCTGCGCGATGCAATTGTCGAGGACGGTGTTGACCTGATGGGATACACGCCGTGGGGCTGTATCGATTTGGTGTCGGCCTCGACGGGGCAGATGAAGAAGCGCTATGGCTTTGTTTATGTTGATGCCGATGATATGGGCAAAGGCACGTTCGATCGCTACCGAAAGGACAGCTTCTGCTGGTACCAAAAGGTCATTGCATCAAATGGCGAGGACTTGAGTTAACTCTTGCAGGTCTGTTGCCCCCGCGGTCCGCTTCGGCCGCGGGGGCTTTTGTTATTGAGGCGGCTGTTCATGAGGAGCATTGCAGGCTGCGGAAACCCGGCACTTGGGGACGTTCCTTTCCTGCCGGCAGCTTGGGACAGTCCTTAAAGGCCGCATCGATCAACTGCGGAAAGCACATCCCAGAATGAGCGTCCAACATGGGGTGCGGTTTCCCTTGAGGCCCTCAATCGGAAAATGCATCCCGGATTATTGTCGAAAAGCGGTCCCTAGTTTCCCAAACGGGCCGCTAACGGAAAGCGCACCCCGCTATTGGGCCCCAAAGCAGGATGCGCTTTCCGTGCTGGCAGTTCCAAGCAGTTCGGGATGGCCCTTTTCGTCTGCTCTCGGCCGGCGTCCGTAAGACTGTCCCCGACGACCACTCATTTAAGTCTGTCCCCAATGAGTGCCCAATGACTAGTAGTAGGCCCACATGGCTTCGACTTCGTTGAGGACCTCTACGACGCCCCAGCGGCGGGCGCTGCGGCTGGCCGAGTTGGGATCGAAGACTTCAATCTGGTCGGCGTCGTCAATACCGTAAAGTACAATGTAGTGGCCCACGTTGGTAAAGGTGCCCGGCCGAACGGCGGCGATGACGGGCGCTCCCGAACGCAGCGCCTGAGTCATCGAGTCGCGATCGTTATGAAGCTCCGTTCCGTTAAGTCCCAACTGCCACGCACCGCTCGTCATAAACGACCATTCGGTTGCACCGGTGGGGGCGTAATTGCCTGCCTCGGAAAGCGCGCACATATCGACGGGAGTCATATCGGTGCGTCCCGTCTTAAAGATATAGACCATGGTGAGGCACGTAGGCCCGCAGGCATTTTGGCGGATGGTACCGCCGGCGTAAGGCAGCTCCGACCATGCAGGGTCGATCTGATAGATATGGGGCATCGTGCCGGCTTGCCATTGCGAGCGCGGGGTCGAAAAGGCGAAAGAATAACCGGGCGCGACGGGGGCCTTGAGCAGCTTGTCTTCGGCGGTGGGCTCGAGACCGGCCGAGCCGTGGGACATACAGGAGCTCATAAGCACAAAGACCAGACAGATGAGGATAGAGCACAGTGCGAGGCAAAGCCGACGAGCCGGCAGGGCGGGGGCATTCACGTACGATGTCGAGCGGTAGGGCTTGCCGTCGCGTCCGCCTTGGGGATGCGAAAAGAAGCGGTTGATATGGCTGCCGGGCTGACGTGCGCCGTTGCGGCGCAGTTGCGGAACCTCGGCTTGGCGCTGTCGAGTGCGCGCGCCCAAGCGGCTATCTTGCTGTGCGCTTGTGCCCGTGCTCGGACGGCCACTCTGCCGTGTTCTGTTTGTCTGCTGCCGAGACGAAGGCCTGGGTTGCTCTTGAGGGCGTTGCGGATTGCTGCTCGTGGCACTTCTGGCGTCGGCGTGGTGCGGCCAGCAAGGCGAACGCTTTGTCGCCGTTGATCACCGTCGTTGTATCCGTATGCCATTCGTACCGCCTTGTCTCATGTATAACCTGTCTATCCTACAAAAAAGATGTGCAACAAATGGGTCCGTGCGTCAAAAGCTCGGTAAACGGTACGAAAGGCGCAAAACACACGGCCTCAAAAACATCTCTATATGCGTCCGATGAGCGTACGCCCGTCGGACGGGCGACAACAATGAGCGGCAAACCGTGCCGTTCGTCCCAAAAACGGCGCCGCTCGTTTTGCAGTTCTGCCTTCGGTCGAGCCACAAGCGGCGCTGCTGTGCCAAGGCCGTATTGTAAAGCCACGAAATAAAAGCGCGCGGCAAAACAGACCGCGCAAGGGGTGACGCCGGGGGGCGTCAAAAAGGAAAGGAGGGGAACAATGGCGGACAAGAACGCAGAAGTTGCAGTCGAGGACAACGGCGGCATGAAGAAAACGCTTTCGCTCTGGAACTTCTTCACCATCGGTTTCGGTGCCATCATCGGTACCGGTTGGGTTCTGCAGGTCGGCGACTGGATGGTCGTGGGCGGCGGTCCCGTTCCCGCTATGATTGCATTCCTCTTGGGCGCAATCTTCCTCGTGCCCGTCGGAGCTGTTTTCGGTGAGCTCACGGCTGCTATCCCCATTTCGGGCGGCATCGTCGAGTATGTCGATCGTAGCTTTGGCCGTACGATGAGCTACATCACCGGCTGGCTCCTGGCCCTGGGCAACGGCATCCTGTGCCCGTGGGAGGCCATCGCCATCTCGACTCTCGTGTCCGAGATGTTCGGCAGCCTGCCCGGCTTGAGTGGCTGCGCGCGTCAAGCTCTACACCATCCTGGGCGCCGACGTTTACCTGTTCCCGACGCTGATCGCGCTCGGCTTTGCAGCTACGTCATCTTCCTCAATTTCCGCGGTGCCAGCTCGGCCGCCAAGCTGCAGGCCTTCCTGACCAAGGCCCTGCTCTGCGGCATGCTGCTCGCCATGGGTGTCTCGCTGTTCACCGGCTCGCCTGACAACGCCATGCCCGTGTTCTCCCAGGTCACCGGTGCTGGCGGCGGCAAGCCTGCTACCGAGGGCACCAGCCTGTTCGCAGGCATCGTTTCGGTCCTGGTTCTGACCCCGTTCTTCTATGCCGGCTTCGACACCATTCCTCAGCAGGCTGAGGAAGCAGCCGAGGGCCTCAACTGGAACAAGTTCGGTAAGATCATCTCCCTGGCCCTGCTGGCCGCCGGCGGCTTCTACATGGTCTGCATCTACTCGTTCGGCACCATCCTCGACTGGCATGAGTTTGTTAAGAGCCCGGTTCCCGCGCTTGCCTGTCTCAAGGGCATCAACATGCTCCTGTACCTGGCCATGCTCGTCATCGCCACGCTTGGACCCATGGGCCCGATGAACTCCTTCTACGGCGCCACGAGCCGCATCATGCTCGCCATGGGCCGAAAGGGCCAGCTGCCCGAGAAGTTCGCCGAGGTCGATCCCAAGTCCGGCGCTCCCAAGCTCGCCTGCGTCGTTCTGGCGTCATCACCGTCGTCGGTCCGTTCCTGGGCAAGAACATGCTCATCCCTCTGACCAACGTGTCGGCTCTCGCCTTCATCTTCTCCTGCGGCATGGTCGCCCTCGCTTGCCTGCGCATGCGCTTCACCGAGCCCGACCTGCCTCGTCCCTACGAGGTGCCCGGCGGCAAGTTTGGCATCAGCCTCGCTATCGTTGCCTGCGGCACCATCATTGGCCTGCTCGTGATCCCGTTCTCTCCCGCCTCCCTCAACATGGTGGAGTGGAGCATCGTGATCGGCTGGCTGGCTGTTGGCCTGGCCTCATGGCCTTCACCAATTCGCGCAAAAAATAACGCCTAGCCGGGGCGGATCGGGTGCGCGGAATCCTCTCTCCCGCGCACCGAACCCGGCACCACTTGGGTAGTTTTGTGAGGCCTTAACCCAACGCGGCCTCGCCCACTATATGGATCCATAAGGAGGAACCATGTCCACTAAGTATGCAATCGTTGGCGGCAAGCTCATCGACGGTACCGGTGCCGAGCCGGTCGAGAACTCCCTCGTTCTCGTCGACGACAACGGCAAGATCGAGTACGCCGGCGCCATGCAGGACCTTCCCGAGGGCGTTGAGGTCATCGACGCCGCCGGCAAGACTGTCCTGCCCGGCCTGATCGACACCCACCTGCACTTCTCGGGCAACCTGACCGACGATGACACCGACTGGGTCATGCAGCCGCTCCTCGAGAAGCAGGCCGTCGCCGTCAAGCAGGCCTACGACTGCCTCACCCACGGCCTCACCACCGTCTGCGAGATCGGCCGCTTTGGTATCCAGATCCGTGACTGCATCGACAAGGGCGTCTTCAAGGCCCGCGCGTTCTGGCCACCGGCCTTGGCTTCTGCCGCGTTGCCGGCCACGGCGACTCTCACCACTGCAGCCAGGAGCTCAACAAGGAATCGCACCCCTGGGGCGATCAGGTCGACGGTCCTTGGGATCTGCGCAAGGCCGTCCGTCGTCGCCTGCGCGAAAACCCCGATGCCATCAAGATCTGGCTACCGGTGGCGGCATCTGGCGCTGGGACTCCGGCCGCGACCAGCACTACTGCTCCGAGGAGATTCAGGCCGTGGTCGAAGAGGCCAAGATGGTCGGAATCCCCGTGTGGAGCCACTGCTACAACAACCACGCCGCTGCCTACGATTCCGTTCGCTTTGGCTGCGAGCAGCTGATTCACGGCTTCGATATCGATGAGCGCACCATGGACCTCATGGCCGAGCAGGGCACCTTCTTCACCCCGACGATCGCCTTCCTGCCCACCTGGTACGCCACCTATCCGCCCGTCTACGTTCCCGAGCTGCACGACAAGTACGAGGGCACCCTGGTCGAGAAGGAGCTGCAGCGCAACTACGACTGCCTGCGCGAGGCCAAGAAGCGCGGCGTCGTCATGACGATCGGCTCCGACTCCTTCTCCTTCGTCACCCCGTACGGCACCTGCTCCATCGAGGAGATGTACGAGTTCGTCGACAAGATCGGCTTCACCCCGGTCGAGACCATCACCTGTGCCACCCTCAACGGTGCCAAGATGTGCCACATCGAGGACGAGACCGGTTCCATCGAGGCCGGCAAGTGCGCCGACCTGCTGGTCGTCAACGGTGACGTCGCCGCCGACATCCACGTGCTCAACACCGACAACATGGACGTCATCATGAAGGACGGCTGGATTGTCGAGGCCGGCAGCTTCGGCGAGGCAAACAAGTACAGCGCCTAAGCTACCGTTCATCGATGGCTTGATGTAAAACACAGTATTTGATTGCATAATGCAATGGAGAGGGTCGCTTGCGGCCCTCTTTATTGCTATGGGTGCGTCAGTAAGAAGGGGATGACGGTGGATCTCAATAGGCTGATTCTGGGCAAGAGCTACAACTCTACCAAGGTCTTTCGTACCGCTCAGCATGTGGTTCAAGCCATCTTGCTCGGTATTGTCGTTCCGCTGCTTATCCTGCTGCTCATCTGGGATCTAACCGATAATCCCAATCCCGTTCCGGCCGTTGTCGTCATTGCCGGCTTGGTCATGCTGTGCTTCTTCTTCTCGTATGTCTTTGTCGTTCCCGACGACCTCACATCGAGTGCAACCGACCGCACGCTCGCCATCGCTTCAAAAATATTCGCCTACACGTCGCGCGGCCTTACGCCCGAAGCTGCCCTGGGCGCCTCTAAGATCATCCTGTCTGAAACTATCGCCTCTGCCATCTGCTTTACCGACGGCAAGCAGGTGTTGGCAAGCTGGGGCGAGGATTCGGCAAAGTGTCCCGCCGGCACCCCGGTGGTGCTCAAGACCACGCTCAACGTGATCAACAGCGGTGAGCAAAGCGTGTTTTCGCGCGACGCTCCAAGTGAGACGGGTGGCTACTTTCCGCGCCTGCGCGCCGGTATTGTCGCACCGCTTACCGTGCGCGGGCATTGCGTGGGCACGCTCGAGCTGTATTATCCCCGTCTGAGCAGCATCGATATGCGCCAGACGGCGCTTGCCTCGGGCTTTGCCGACCTCATTTCCACGCAGCTTGCGAGCTTTGAGCTCGAGCGCCAGGACGAGCTCACGGCCCGCGTGGAGCTGCGCGCCTTGCAATCGCAGGTCGATCCCCATTTTCTGTTTAACACCATCAGTACCATCGTGTCGCTCGTTCGAACCGAGCCCGACAAGGCGCGGTCGCTGCTGATCGACTTTTCCAATTACTATCGTCAGACGCTTTCTGATTCCGATACCCTCACAACGCTCGAGCACGAGGTGGAACAGGGCACTCGCTATATCAATCTAATGCAGGCTCGTTATGGCGACGGCCGTCTGCGCGTTTCGGTCGACATCGACTTTGAGGTGCGCGACAGCCTGGTGCCGCCGTTTATCTTGCAGCCGCTGCTCGAAAACTGCATCAAGCATGCGCAGCGCGAGACCGAGCCGCTTTCTATTCGTGTTAGGGCTTTTGAGACCGATGACGGCTTGGAGATCATCGTCGAAGATGACGGCATCGGTAGTGAGCGAAGAAGTCTGCGCGCATCTGTTTGAGCAACATCGCCGAGAGGAGCCCGAGAGCATTACCGCCGACGGCTCCATCAAGCGAGGTTGCGGCCTGGCGCTCTTCAACGTGCTTCAGCGCATCCATTTCTTTTACGGAGAAGATTCCGGCATGCGCGTGAAGTCCCAGGAGGGCGTGGGAAGCAGGTCATCGTCGAGCTGAACGGCGAGCCGCATGAGCCGCGCCGTTGACGGCGTAGCACGCGGTTGGATTGAGAGAAAAAGAGGGGAAGCACATATGTCCGAAGGCTGGAACATCTTGGTGGTTGATGACGAGCCTCCCATTAGGCTGAGCTACGCTATCTGTTGGAAAAGGATGCGCGTGTGGGCCAGATTGCCGAGGCGGGCAATGTCACCGAAGCCGTGGAGTCGATTCTGTCGAACAAGCCCGACGTGTTGTTTTTAGACATTACCATGCCCGGTCGCTCGGGAATTGAGCTTGCCGAGACGCTGCAGAACCTAAAGACGCCGCCGGTCGTGGTGTTTGTGACGGCGTTTGCCGAGTTTGCCGCCGATGCGTATAACCTCGATGCTGTCGACTATGTCGTCAAGCCGGTCGAGGACGCACGCCTGTCAAAGGCACTCGACAAGATCGAGGCAGCCTTGGGTGTCCGTCGTGTTATCCACGCTCCGCGCCAGCCTTTGCGTCTGACGGTGGACCGCGGGGGCAAAAAGGTGTTCATTCCTGCCGCAGACGTCTGCTACTTGAGCGCGCGCCGATTTTGCAACGCCATCTGCGCCGAGGGAACATATCTGATTCAATGAGTCGATCTCTTCGCTCGAGCGTCGCTTGG
>ENA-OQMZ01000403-OQMZ01000403.1-human-gut-metagenome-genome-assembly--contig:-NODE-403-length-18636-cov-3.950565_pt1 | contig 18636 bp, 18 predicted proteins | sample MGYA00242621_ERZ504862 | MGnify/ENA primary metagenome ERZ504862 (study PRJEB26092, sample SAMD00036393) | human gut metagenome | host: Homo sapiens | study: EMG produced TPA metagenomics assembly of... | reverse complement strand
ATTGTGTACTCTTTCATACTGATGTAAATGACTATGCCAAAATACGTCTTTTAATGCGTCCTTTGACGTACTCAAATGCCTCAAACCCGCATAAACACTGGATTTATTTATCCAAGCTCTTCATTGTGGGGATTTTCGTGACCAGTCTTAGATAAGCTCCGCTTAGCGTCTATAAGTCCCGACCGGCATCTACTCATTTGAAGCTGGGGTAAGCTCAGTTACGCCTAATTCAGATGGCGGAAAATCTAATGGCGTAAGCCGTGGAGTAAGCTGGCGTAAGGTGGCTTCATTTTTTTGAAAACAAGCCGTGTGCTATACTGAAACTAATCGCTAAAACAGTATAACACACGGCTTAACAAAACTCAATATTTTCCGTTCAGTTCACAAACATTTCGATTTTTCCATTCTAAAAACCTCTCTCGAAGCACTTGAACATCGTGCTCGGAATCCGTATGGAGGTAGATATGATTGCGGATAAATAGCGTTTTGATTTCCGCCGCCATTTGCGAAGTATCCGTAGTTCTTTTAATAAGGTAGTAACTCAGCCGGTTACTTTGACATATGTGAGCTTTCACGCTTTGCTCTCTTTTCTCTGTCACGGTTGCTCCGGCAATATCGACCGCACAATGTAATTCAGGGAGGTATGCAACAAGTCGCATTCCAGCTCCGAGTCGCTATTGCTTTTGACCGTAATGCCGTTCTGTGCTCCATACATCATTATCAGCATCTGCGGGAGAGCCTGTTGAAACTCCGCTTCACATTGAGGGCAACCCTTTTGCTCAATAGTTCTATCTGTGATTTTGGCACGGTAAGAGTGTCCTGCCCCGCATTTCCACCAAACGACCTTCATTGAGTTTCTCGATACATTGCTCGGTGTCCACTTGGCGTTCTTTTCATAGTCCCATTCTGAGAGTAAGTGAGGATCAGTTGTTCCAAAATCATTATAGCCTTGCAGAACGGCTCTCTCAGCACAAACAGGACACATACCGCCTTTGACCCGTGCTTTGACGACGGCTTTCCATTCATAGCCGCAGGTATTGCATTTCCACCAAACATTCTTAGTTGACTTCTCATTGACCGCATCGGGAGTTAACGGCAGGTTTTTATCCGACCACTCTATGGCAAGCGACGGGAACTTCGTTTGCAGGTCATTAAAGCCTTTGAGTAGCTTTATCCCACTACAATAGGGACACTGACTTCCTCCTGCACGGGTTGAAATCAATGTGTTCCATTCGTGACCCAAGTGACATTTCCACCAAACTTTAATATTCTTGAAAGCCGTAACCTGATCCGGCGTCAGCGGAAGATTGCGCTCTGACCACTCCGCAGCGATTTCAGGGAAACGGCTTGCCAAGTCGTTGAAGCCCGGTAGCACAAAGTTGTGTGAGCAGTAGGGACAACCCGTACCGTTCACCGTCCGGCTTTTCACGGATGCCGTCCATTCGTGTCCGAGCTTGCACTGCCATATTACCTTCCTGTGCGTAGCCGCTGTAATCATTGACGGTTTTAGCGGCTCATTCTTGGGCGACCATTCCTTCGCAAGCTCAGGAAACTTACTTTCAAAGTCGTTATAACCTCGAAGCACCCTCGCTCCCGAACATATTGGACATTGCTCGCCTGCGGAGCGAGCTTTAATGCTTGTCTGCCATTCGTGACCGCAAGCCCCTTTCCACCACACAATTTTATTAGACCCAAAGGTCACGGTATCAGGAGTCATCGGGAAGTTCTTTTCTGACCATTCTGATACAAGATGCGGTCGCATCCTGCTTAAACTATTCTCCATATCTGAACGCTCCATTTCTCATTACTGCTTATAGTATAATTTCCATCCTCAGTTTTGAGAAATGTGCGAAAAAGGGAAAGCACTCTGCGAATTACTCACAGAGTGCTTTCCTTCAAGTTTCCAGCTTGGTTGTCATATAGTCGTCAAAGGCGGTGATCTCTTTCTTTTTCAGAGCGTCGGTCACATCAACATAGATATTCATCGTCGTCGATACATCAGCGTGTCCCAAGATGCTCTGAATGAATTTGAGGTTTGCTCCCGACTCACATAGCCTTGTTGCGAATGTGTGCCGGAGAATGTGACAACTGAACTGTGGCAGAAGAACAGGATCAGAGTCTGCTCCATATTTTTCGAGGATTTCATCATTACAATCTCGCATCATACGGCGGAGTGCTTTGTTGAGGTTTCCCTGATTTTGAACATCCCCGTAACGGTTGACAAAAATAAAGTCGTCATAGCCGTCCACTCGGCTCTTACTGCTGATTTCAGCCTGAGATTGAAACTCTCGCTCCATTAAGAAGGCTTGTTTCACCCCCTCGGTCATTGGGATTTCTCGTTCACCGGCTTTTGTCTTGGGCGTGTTGATGGAAAAGTAGCATCCCTTTTCGTCACGGTGATTATAATAAACAAGCGTGTGGTTGACTCGGATAATGCCCTTTTTCAAGTCAATGTCGCTCCAGCGAAGCCCGGTGATCTCACCGACTCGCATCCCCGTGTTTGCCATAACATAGAACACTGGATACCAGTGGGTGTCCTTGGGATGGCTGAGCATATAGTCAAAGAACAACTTCTGCTGCGCCACGGTCAATGCCTCTTTCTTCTCACGCTCAAAGCCGTGGGAGAGCTTCAGTTCTTTGAGCATATTGTCTGTTGGGTTCTGTCGAATCATTCCATCATCGACTGCCACCTGAAAAACTTGGTGGAGCACATTATGGACATTATCTATCGTGGCAATCTTCAGAACCTTGCCGTCAGCAAGGGAGTTGTAGAACTTCCGCACATCAGACTTTTTTACTTGGACAAGTCGGTTCTTTCCGAAAGACGGTTTTACAAACAGCTCATACATATAAATATAATTCTTGAATGTGCTGTCCTTGATTCCCCTTTTGAGCTGACACCAAAGATTGAACATCTCATTTACAGTGATGCTTTTGACATCCGACCGTATTCCGTCGTGCTTGTCCACGATAATCTGTTCTTCCTGCTCTCTCAGCTTTTCCAGCGTTGGAGCATAAATAGAATGCCTTTTTCCGTCAGGCGTTGACCAACGGTACGCATAAGTGCCGTTGGGACGCTGGGTTTCTCCTGTTTTAAGTCGGGTACGGTTGCTGTCGAATCTTACGCCGACCTGTTTCTTTTTAGTCATAGTAACCTCCTGTTTTAGATTGAGAAGCTCTTGATCAGGAACTCCTCTAATTGCTTGCGCTTTAGAAGCCTTTTTGTACCGACCCATAGAACAAAGTCACACGACTCACGATTCGACAACTCACGAAGTTTATCCGTTCCGATACCAGTGTAAGCGGCGGCTTCTTCTAAAGTCAGGTTCATTCTTTCCCAAAGGGGAACTCGGTTATCTTTTTCCTGCTTGGTCATATCGGTTTCCTCCTTCATTTTCGTTTGGCTTTAGGATACCGATAACCGCCGTTTGGGACAACGATGCGATTTTGCGAATCGCATCGTTGATTGTTAGATTGAATAGGCTCTTTCCAAAAACTCATCGAGCTTTTTCCTTTTGATGAGCCGCTTTGTGCCGTTCCACAAGACAAACTCGCAATCCTCTCTATCGGACAGTTCCCTTAGCTTATCTGCGCCAATCCCTGAGTAGGCTGCCGCTTCATAAACGGTGAGGTTTGCTTTTTCCCAAAGAGGAACGGCATAGTCCTTACTGGGCTTTCCCATTCGTGCCGCCCTCCTTATGCTTCATAGCCTTGCGTAACTCCGAAAGGTTTGAATAACGATATTCTCGACTGTTGTACTCATCGGATTTGTAGAAAGCAGCGGTGACTCCATCAAAAATCCGAAGTAAAGCACCCTCATTCAGATCTTCGGTTGTGAGGATTTCCCTTACGGTCACTCCACTTAAAGGCTGGTGTTTCTTTTTCCATTCCCGATACGAGAAATACTGGTCGATCTCGTCGTTATAAATACCTTCGTCAATCCGTCTGTCCGGCTGGAGAAGATGGTAAATACAAAGAAGCATTTCTTCAGCCCTGTTATTATTGATGCGACTAATATTCAGCAGATCAAACACACGCAAATCAACGACATCCTTGACCTGCCGAAAGCCGACTTCAATAAACGGGTTAGCAACCTTATACTCATCAATCATTCTCCATTTCGGGGAGTCGAATTTGATCATCATTACCTGTTTCATTATCTATGCTCCTATCTGTTCGTTTTTTTGCCCTCTACTAACCAACTGGGAAATTTTTTTCGATTTGTACGAAGCAAATTTTAATTTGGGAGCATTTTTTTGAGTTTTTTCAGGGCAACAGTCAGTTGATGATTAATTGTCGTTACAGCTACTCCGTGGCGCCGTGCATATTCTCGCTGTCCTATGGGGTCATCACAAAGATATAAACTGGTCATCAAGTTAATCTCGGCAGGTGACAATTTTGCCACGGCTGCGTAGAGGGTGCTTTTCTCCTCCTTTTTGAGAATGGCATCAATGACGGAACAATCTTGATCCACCAGCAGTTCCTCGCCAGACATATCATCTTCTGTGGTTGTCTGTGTGTTATAGGAAAACACCGTTATTCCGGACTGATTCTCGATTGACACAAGATAATCGTGTCTATCCTTTTCAGATCGCCACTGCTTTGCGGTTTCGGTTCCACATTCTGCGATGATGATCACATCGTCAACAGAGCAAGCGTCTAACTGCCCAAAGCGATCTCTTCGTTTCTGCCCTTCCGGGGTCTGAATGAAGTTCCTAAACTCGAAGCTATTCATTACGAGCCAGTTATTGCCGTCAGCGGGCAGTTCGGGGTTCTTTTTGACAAGGTATATTTTTCTCATTTCCGTAATCTCCTTTGAATTTTGAATTTGGTGTTCGGGTTCAAAATTCGGAGATCACGGATATTCAGCGATATAACAGAGCCACTTATTTAGCATCGAAAAAGGCTCCTTTCAGAGATTTCTCTGCCGGAAGCCCTTGGTCGGTTGTTCTTGCCGAAAAAAAGAAGCCACCGGCAAGACAGACTAAGCCTATGGCTTACTGTCTTGTCGGTGGCCTCTCATATCTGCATAGCAAGTTTGGTTTAACCAACCGAAGTGTTCAAAGCAAGTGACCTGGAGATGGAATTACGCAGTCTGTTTCACCTCAACCATTCCGTCGTTTTGCCGTATTCAGTTTTTATCCGATCAATAGTATCGGATTTGCTTCCGGGGCATAAAGGTCAATCTTGTCGTGTCGGCGTCCTTTTTGGACTCGAACCGCTACGGTTCCGCACCTTTTGCACTCATACTTGATTTTCCCCTCATCATTTCTATATCCGTAAAGCAATGCTCCGCAGTTAGAGCAATACATCGGTATAGGTGTCCAATTATCTTTTGTCACGCACATCACCTCATTAAGTTCCTTGACGCTCTCAGGCTGATGAATGGTGGCATCCTTAGAGAACTGCTCTTTTCTTGCCTTCTACAAACCACTTTCCGTTTTCTTCATCGAAAAGGAAGGTTTCCGTGCCGCATATCATCACCGTGTAACGAAGCCCTGTTCCACCGACCTTGGTCGATGCCGCACGGCAGCAGTGCCTTACACGGTCGATCTCGTAGACCTCACCATCTTCAAATTTGATTTTCCGGGGTCGAGCCGTTCCATCCGTCTTATGGGTAACATCGACTTCCACATATACCTTGCGCCGTTCTTCTTCCATCTTTACACCTCATAATTCTTCATACTGGCAACCAGCTACCAAAATGGCGATAGCATCCAATGGCTTGTCAGAAACTTTGAACTTAGGACGATCATCGCCGGAATTGTTCAGATAGCAGGAAAGGCGTCCTTCCTTGAAATCTTTGCTGACATCAAAGATAAGAAACATCCCCTCATAAATGCCGTAGTGAGTGAAGTGGTTTCCTCCATCTGCACGGAAAATAATCAGATCATTACTGCACCCCTGCAACAAACAGGACGGCATCGAAACATAGGTTTCGATCTCATCAGGCGCAACAATTTCATCAATCTTGTTACTGCTTGTACTAATCATACTGACCTCCTTAACAAAGCACCCCGGTCGGCATAGTAATCTCAGGCTTTTCACTCGGCATCCGGAGGTTTTGAAAAAGAATACCGTTGCGGATGCTGTTCTTGCCGAACCGCTGGCGAATGGTTTCAATGCACTGGTCGAGCCTTTCTGCTTTCTCAATCTTTTCGATGTTCATAAACAAATCGACTTGTCGGGGCGTGTCCTGTGGCACCAAGTTGATTGCCTGAATCGTGACTGAGCGAATCGGGTTCCTCCAGTCGTATCTTTTTTCAAAGAGGGCAAAAGCCGCTTTTGCGATCAGCATTGGGGATTGTGTAGGCATATCCAATGCCGTTTGCCATTGCTTTGAAAAAAGTGTGTTGTCCCGTATGTGAATGGCGACTCCATCCGCACACTTTTTGTGGACACGGAGTTTATGTCCGATGTCCTGCGTCAATTCGAGAAAGACGGGCCACACCTGCTCGTCGTTCTCCAGATCTTCGATGGTAGTAATTCCGTGTCCCACGCTCTTAACCGGAGAAACAAAGTCGGCGTTCATAACACGGGATCGGTCATTACCGTTTGCATACTGCCAAAGGGCAATTCCGTTTTTACCGAGCCGTCGGTTCAGAAAGTCAGGATCGGTCTTAGCTAAATCGCCAATGGTTCTAATGCAATAGCTATCTAATACACGCTGCGTTGCCCGTCCCACACCGAGCAAGTCCGCTGCGGGGAGTCCCCATATTTTGTCTCGGAAAGTGTCTTTCGGTATGACCGTCACAGCATCCGGCTTTTTCATATCCGAGCCGAGCTTGGCAAATATTTTATTGAAAGACACCCCGACGGAAATTGTCAGCCCAAGTTCAAACTTGATTGTTTCCCGTATGTCGTTTGCCACCTTTTCGGGTGAACCGAAGATGTTCTCTGTACCACTCACATCCAACCAACACTCATCCATTCCGTAAGGCTCGACCTGATCGGTATAGCGGCTGTAAACGCTTCTTGCCAGCTTGGAATATTTGATGTACTCCTCAAAGTGCGGAGGCACAACAACAAGGTTTCTGCACTTCTGCTTCGCTTGCCACACTGCATCGCCTGTTTTTACATCAAATGCTTTGGCGGCATAGTTTTTGGCGAGGACTATACCGTGCCTTTCTTCCACCGAGCCGCAGACAGCGACCGGATACTTTCTCAAAGCTGGGTCGAGCATACATTCAACGCTGGCATAGAAGTTATTCATATCACAATGCAGTATTGATCTGCTCAACTAAATCACCTTATTTCTTGGAAATTCTGCGAAACCTCTTGACAAACCAAAGTGTCGTGTTGTATCATATGAACACGACATAAGTGTCGTTGTTGTGATTCAGATTATAGCACGACACCAATGTCGTGTCAATAAGAAGTGACGAAAAAAGTGTCGTGTTGCTAAAAATAGAAATCTTATGGAGGGAATTGATAATGAAGTTCAGCGACAGATTAAAAGAGCTGAGAGAAAAAAATGATATGACGCAGGAGCAGCTTGCAAAGGTTTCCGGTGTTTCCCCCCGTACCATACAGAGATACGAATGCGGAACCTCTCGTCCTCGCTTGGATGCAGCGGAGAAGCTGGCAAAGGCACTTAATATTTCCGTGGATCAGCTTCTCGGTACGGATGGTATGCTCGTTGCTCAGGCTGCGGAGCAGTACGGCGCACGAGGTGCCAAACAAGCGCAACAGCTCACAGATGAAGTAACCGGTTTGTTTACCGGCGGTGAGTTGGCACAGGATGATATGGATGTTATGATGCAAGCCATTATGGATGCCTATTGGCTTGCGAAAGAGAAAAACAAAAAGTACACCCCAAAGAAATACCGTTCTAAGGCAAGCAGGACTGAGTCCCGTTTATGGGACACAATGTGTGTTAGAATGGAAACAGGAATAAACTGAAAAGGGGTGAAGCCGATGTATGTAAGCACTTCGGAAATCGTACAAAAAGCAAACTCCATCGTTGCTCAATGCGGAACCGTGATCCTCTCAGAATAGCAAGGGACTTAGGAATCGAGGTAATGTATTATCCGTTCAATGAACAGCGTGGAGCATATAAGGTCTTGATGCGTAATCGCTTCATCTTTGTCAAAAATGATCTACATCCGGTTATGGAGAACATCGTGCTACTTCACGAATTAGGACACGATGCTTTACACCGGGAGGAAGCCACGAAAGTCGGGGGCTTCAAAGAGTTTGAGATCTTCAATATGCGGGACAACCGTATGGAGTACGAAGCCAATCTCTTTGCCGCACAAATTTCCCTATCAGATGAGGACTTCCTTGAACTTGCGGAAAGAGGATACGACACGCAGCAAATCGCACGGACATTGAACTCAGATATTAACCTTGTCGCTCTAAAAGCCGATACGCTGATCTCTCAAGGCTACCGTTTGCGCCAACAGGAACACTGTAACGATTTTCTAAGATACGACAAATAACTAAGATGCCACCCTTTCGGATGGCATCTTTTTTATCACCTTTAATCAGCGCAAGCCGGTTTTGTTTTTTTAGCTCAAACCCGAAAGAGAGCGCATCACCAAGTCGATGTCTTTGTTTTCAAGTTCCTGAATGATGTGCAGATAGGTTTTTTGCGTAGTGGTCATACTTGAATGTCCAAGACGGCGGGCAACGCTCGCAATGGAAACGCCCGTAAACAACAGCAAAGAGGCGTGTGTATGCCGCAGTCCGTGGACAGAGATGACAGGGATGTTACAGGCTTTGCAATGCTACCGAGAATGTCGTTCACCGTCGAATTATAGACAGTGGAGTTGACAAAGATGGGCTTATCTTCGGGAAGGTGCTTTACTAATTCAGAGAATTGAATGACGGTTTGCCAGTCAATTTGAATTTTCCGCACAGACGACTTGTTCTTCGTAGCTGGAAGCCGCCCTTTCCCTTGTAGTCCCAAGTCTTGCTTATGGACAGTGTTTGATGGGCAAAGTCGAAGTCTTTTGGGGTAAGAGCCAGTGCTTCAGAAAAGCGCATCCCTGTCTTTGCTACCAATAGGATAAAGTAGTCCCAATTCACCTTATCCTTCAGGTCGAGCGAGATCAGCAGCGTATGTAGCTCAAACTGATTGAGATACTTAATTTTTTTAGCAACCGGTGGCTTCCCCTTGATGATTGCCTTGCGAGTAGGATCTCTTTCAATCAAGCCCTCATCAACAGCATCAAGAATAGCTCCCTTGAGCTGGTGGTGAAAATCCATCGTGGTTTGGCGCTCGTGGAACTCAGCATAGTCGTTCAACAGCTGCTGATAAGCGATCCGGTTCATATCACATACTCTCAGGTTTGGGACGAGCTTAACGAGCCATTTCTGCGTCATTAGGTACTTATCCATCGTCACCTTTCTGATTGCGCCCTTCTTATACACCGTAATCCATTTTGCATAATATTCACAGAACAAGTCTGTTCGTTTGGTTTCTGTTAGCATCAGAAGTCCTCCATTTCATTAAAAATGGCTTACGCTGATGAAGGGTGATAAGGTTGTCGAGCTGCTTGAAAAATGCACCAATTTGCTGCTGCTCAGCGTATCGGGGAACCATAATGTTCTTTGCTAACAGTTCATCTTTAGTTATGCCTTTAATCGATGTTCCTTGTACTGCATTCAGCTCTGATTGCAACTTTTTATAGCAGGCATAAACCGTGAAAAGAGATTCTGCATTGAGCTTGCTCAATGATATGAAATCTTGGCTTGTAGCATAGGAATACGGCATAAATGCGAGCTTTCCAACACCTACACGGGTAATAATTGCTATTGAGTTTCCCGGTATGAGTTGAGCAGCGGAATTGTTTAATCCATCCTGAGTTATCCACTTTCTTGGTTCTACGCCAAGCAGCTTACCATCCACTACATCAGAGGACTGTATCCAGGGAATATCTCCGTTCCAATATGCCTCATTTGATGTTGTAGGAGTACCTCCTCCATAGGTCTTTTCAGCCAAGTCCGACACCTTACGCTGTTCCCAAGAAGAAGTAGTTCGCTTTTTATTTGCGGTCAGGATAAGCCTGTCCGCCCTTCCGGTAAAGGAAATGCACTCACGCTGATGAAGGGTGATAAGGTTGTCGAGTTGGCTGAAGTAGTAGGCAATGAGTTGCTGCTCCTTCACTGCTATTGGGTAACTCACGCTTGTTTTTTGAATGTTGCTGCGGCTTAAAGAGAGCACTTTTATGCCCTGCATTAGAGGAAGAAGCTGATGGTGGTAAGCATTGGAATTGAGGTAGTAACCGAGGTACCCCAATGCCATTCTGTTCCGAGGGCGGCACACCATTGTATGTAATCCCGATACTATGGCACTCCCTTGCAAATTACCTATTTCACAGGCTTTTCCGGTCGTTTCATCTTCTGCGGTATCAGCGATAATAACATCACCATCCTGCAATAAAGCCCCATTGAAATCCTCTCGGCATCTATGCGGGATGCGAGGAATATCATCCTTTTGAACATCCAGCACAGAGCCATACTTTATCAGCACATCACCATAATGAACATTCAGGACAGTTCCTTCATCATAACTCAGTTCAGCACGGGAAAGTGTGTTATTCGGGACAGTGCAATCAAACACTTCATCAAACTTACGCTGTTCCCAAGAAAAAGTTGAAGTCACAAATAACAGAGAGAAAACTACCTGAGAAGGGCTGCATAAATTTGCACATTTACGCTGATGAAGGGTGATAAGGTTGTCGAGCTGGCGAAAAACGCTGACAATTCGGTCTTGCTCTGTTCTTGAAGGATAAGCTATCGTCACCTCTTGAATATCAGTGTTATGGATATGAACGACAGACTTTCCTTGTGCCTTTTTAGCAAGTTCCTTTTGCGGTTCTCCATTGGAGATAGCAAGAGCTAAAAACAATGGGTTTATAAAATCAAATGGTCTGAGGATATTAAGGTCGCCACCCAGCAAAACCCCTGATTTTTCAACGGCTGACGCTCGTGCAATATCCTCTGCGGTTTCCCCTGATGCCGGGACTATGACTTCGTTTCCTTGACTGTAAACCGCACCATTTCGGGGAAATGCAAAAGTGTCCACTTCACTGATTGCAAACTGGTACTTGGTGTAAAGTCTGCCATACAGAATAATTGGGGTTCCGGCATCAGTCAAATCGCCTTTTGAGTAGCCATTTCCCTTCGAGTAGTCAGCTATATCAATAGCCTTACGCTGTTCCCAAGAAAAATCAAAAGAGCCAAGGAAACACCTTGGCTCTCTTGTTAAGACCGCATATTTTTTCATTTTTCGGCTTGCTTTAGCGGTGATGGCACTCATTACGGCATATCAACCTCAAATCCACCGGTAAGAATGAACTGCCGCAAAAGCTGATCCGTTTTCATATTGACCTTGGGCGGAATCAACTTGGTTTGTTCATATGCTTCAAAGAACGCTTTTGCTTTGGTCTTATCGACGCTCTTTTTCAGCTCGTCAAACCTGCCAAACTCATTGATAGTCGCTTCATTCAGGTTAAGCCCCATCATATTCCTGAGTTTATCCTCATCAAGACCGAAGATGGTCGCAAAACGGTGAATTTGGTCATCTTTTGCTCTAACTGATACTCCGTGATGTAGTCACGAAGCGTTTTTCCGTCCTCGGCAATGACATCGCCTCGCTCAATGTCGTGCAGAAAGATATTTGCGTATTTCTGCTCCTCTTGCGTTAGGGCAGCAAAAGTCTTGTGAAGTTCTGCCTTTGCTTGCTCAATAGATTCCTCGGAAGAACCTTCCTGTCGAATCAATTTGAGGTACTTATCGAAGCGACTGTTCATATAATCGGCATCGATAACCCCTGTGTCAATTTCAGTCAGGTATCCTACAAGATCGTATGGTATATCTATGTCTTGTGATCCGGGATCATCGGGAGAAGCGGCGGAAAGCTCTTTATAACGCTGTGCCAAAATCAAAAATGCGTTCTCATCGAACTCCATTGTAATTTCAATCGAATTTCCGCTTTCCTCGTCCTTGAATGAGTAGGTGTGTTTGTCCCACCTAAATCCTTGGATTTTAGCAGCTTCAAGGTATCCGTTGAAATCTCTAAACAGCGAGGCGAACTTAGCTCTTACGGTTCCGTCCGCAGGCAGCTTTTCAAAGTCAGGGATACCGGCATTCTTGAACAAATAGGCAATATCATCAAACACAGCGTTGAGCTTTCCGAGGTTGTAAGAAAGTTTTTCAACGAACAGACCTATCGGTCTATCGCCGGAATAGAGCTTAACAGCTTTGCTCACATTCTGCTCCATCGTATGCGGCTTGCGATAATATCTGATAATGCCAAAAGGCTTATCGGGTCCGAAAAGTCTGTTGGTTCTGGAAAATGCCTGAATGATGTTCTCATACTCCAGTATCTTGTCCATATATAGCGTGTTGACCCACTTAGAGTCAAAGCCGGTAAGCATCTGATCCACTACAATCAGGAGGTCGAGCTGCTTCTCAGGCTCTCTTTCAACCCGCTTATACTGCTCTTTGTGGGCAAGGCGTAGGGAAAGGTCTTTTTTGAAGCGAGCGTGTGTAGCAATCGAAAAATCCTGACCAAACATCGTATTATAGTCAGTGAGGATTTCAATCAAACCTTGCTCTTTGTAGAAGGCAATCGGCTGCCCCCTGTATTCTTTGTAATCCCCATCTTCATTGCTGATATTGGGGTCAAAAAGGCAACTGATCCTTAGCTCCGGCATTGCAGCCTTCAACAGTCGATAGTAGTCTATTGCTTCGGGGATGCTGCTCGTTGCAAAGATTGCGTGGAATTTCCCATTGTGACTCAAAGTAAGCCAGTTTTCTTGAATATCCTCAACAACCTTGCTTTGATGCTCCGAGGAAAGGTACTGAGTCTTTGGAAGATAATCTTCAATGCCCTTGACCCATTTACCGTCATCGCCTAAGAAACCAGCCATCTTGACGGTGGAGGAGTCCATATACTCATAGAATATTTTTGCCTTTTTCGGATCGCTGATTGCTTCTTCTTCGGTTGCCGCTTTTGCTTTTTCCAAAGCAACCACCTTGCGGACATCCTTGTCACGGAATGTCAGGACTTTATAAGGATCAAATCCAAGCACATTCTTATCCCTGATACCATCAGCAATGCTATATCTGTGGAGTTCATTGCCAAAAACATCTGTTTGGGCATTGTTTTTCTTTGCATTCTCCTCAAACACCGGTGTGCCGGTAAAGCCAAAGAAGATGGCATTGGGGAATGTTTCCTTGATGATGGATAGCATATCTCCAAAAGTTGAACGATGAGCTTCGTCAACAATAAAAACAAGCCGTTTACCGTTGATTATTTCAATGTCGCTTGCATTAAGTCCTCCGTCCTCATCTCGGATATTGCTCATCTTCTGAATAGAGGTAACAATTAGGGTATCTGCCGTTGCGTTGCTTTTCAGCTTAGTCAAAAGGACATATGTGTTCTCTGTTGCCTGCACGGTTTCGTTCTCGTCCGCAAATGCCCGATATTCCTTGAGCGACTGCGTTCCTAACTCAATACGGTCGGTAAGGAAAATAACCTTATCTGCATCATTGGAGTTTGCAATCAACTGAGCCGACTTAAAGCTCGTCATCGTCTTGCCTGAGCCGGTGGTATGCCAAATGTAGCCACCACGCTGCTTACCGCTGTCCCACTTCGTTTTAGACACAACATCGGAAATTGCGCTGGCTGCGTAATACTGGTAGCTTCGCATTACCTTCAGAACACCGTCAGCATTGTCGGCAACAGTATAAAACCCAATGAGCTGGTGCGCCATAGGGATGGACAGCAGCGAGGAGGCGATAGCTTTCCAATCGTTGATAGGTTCGTTATTGAAGTCAGCCCAATGGAAATAGTAATCCGTATTGAACTTTCCGTCAGGTCCGGGATTCGCAAAATAACGAGTTTCTTCAGGGTTCATTGCAACAAACACCTGAACGAGCGAGAACAGCCCGGTAAAAACGCCCTCATATGAGTATTTCTCAATCTGATTATATGCTTGACTGACGGGGACACCGCTGCGCTTCAGCTCGATATGTATGACAGGCATACCATTGATGAGCAGCATCAAATCGCCACGACGGTCATTTAGCATTTTTGACTTGCTCGGAAAAACTGGTTGCTGTACGATCTGATACCGGCTCTGTCCAGCGGCGATTTCTCTGCGATCATATATTTTCAAGCTGATTTCAGTGCCAAAATGGAGCTTGTCGTCAGGGTTATCACGCTTGATGGACACAGTTTTTCCGTTGATAAAGCCATTGAGTTTTAACGGGGTTCTTAGTTCCGTGATCTGCTCAATAATCTGCTGCATTTCGCCATCCGTAAGAGGATAGTTATTCAAGCGGTCAATTCCACGATTGTTATCATACAGGATCTTTGCCCAATTTCGGATGAGGTCTTGCTCGGTCGGGTTCTTGATAACTTCCTTTTCCCAACCTTTATCCGCCAAGACTTTAATCAGGGCTTCCTCAAAGTCCGCTTCTTTTTGGAATGTCATTCGATTTCCTCCTTCCTGCGATATTGATGTCACACGAACATCTTTTCAAGCATAGATTTCTTGATATTTTGGAGCTTTTCCAACTCACGCTGATGAAGGGTGATAAGGTTGTCAAGATGGCGAAAGAAGTCGGCTATACGGTCTTGTTCCTCAGTACCGGGCAATATGACTGACACAGAAGTGTATTCATCAAACGAGATGTTTAGCAAGCCGTCCATTCTTGCACCGGATGATACAATCTTGCGAAGTTGGTTTTCAATCTCAGCACCATTTAACTCTATTGACATAAACTCCGCATTTTGATTTTCAGCAGAAAAGCAGTGATAAACAAAGGGAATACGGGCATTTTCTGCTGTTGTCAATGCAAAACAAGAACCGTACGGACGCAACTTGGAAGCCCCGTGATTGTAAGCAAGCTCACCTTTTTTGAGAAGAATATACTTCTTCAAACTTTCTCCGGCGTTATTAAAAGCATATCTTTCAGATTGCTCAATGAAGCCATTGTTTGCCGTAATCATCATTATGGGTGCTTCCGATTCGGGGTCATTACGGGTTATTTCTTTGACTACATCACCCAGCTTACGCTGTTCCCAAGGGTCAGTAAATCCCTTAAAGCGAATTTCGGGGTAACTGCTGCCATTTTGAGGGAACATCTTTTCGAGCATCGACTTTTTCACATTCGTCAACTTTTCAAACTTACGCTGATGAAGGGTGATAAGGTTGTCTATGCTACGAAATATTGTGCCAATCTTTTGTGCTTCGCTCTCATCCGATGGTGCAGCCACCTCAATCTCAGCCAAATCATTTGCATTTATTGCTGGATAACTTGTTCCTGTGCAGTTATCCAAAACAACCTTTACGAAGCGTTCGCTCTGAACAAGGCTGAGCAGAAAATACCCGTCAACATATGGACGCATTTGTGCGTATCCAGTCGAAAAAACATAGTTATTATCGGGCTTTTCAAAAAGATAATTGTTCTTTTGATATGGACGCACAGTCTGATAGAATAGATCCCCGGTGTGAGCAAGTCGCTGTGCTCTTGATGGAGCAGATGACTTTACCTCAGTCCTATGCGACAACATCTCTGTGCCAACAACAGACTCCAAATCGACATATTCAAATGTTTGAGGCAGCTCATCTTTAGGATTGAATAACGCAAGTCTCCGAGCTTACGCTGTTCCCAAGCGTCTGAGAATCCTTTGAAGCGAATTGCGGGAGCATCTGATTTTTTCGTCATTCTGCACTACCTCCCAGCAATTTCTTCAACTCATTAAGTCCCAGCATATCGTACTCATTACCCTCAAGGTCATCGATCATTCCCGAAAGCGTTGCTTCGGTTTCGCTGATCTGCTGTTCGACCTCGAAGAAAGTTGTAGCATACTTGTTTTGAAGGGCTTGAATTTTGCTTACCAAGCTGTCGATTACGGTATCAGGTAGTTTGTGAATGCTCTCAATGAGAGGAGCAATCCACTTCTTTTCGAGCAAATCCAAAGCCTGTTCATCGCTCAGACTTTCAATCGTATCCTTTGTTTTTGCCTGCAACGCAGCACTCTTTGCCTTGATCTCCGCCTTTATTTCTTTTCTCGCTCTTGACCAAAGACTCTACCTTTTCTAAGAGTGTACGAAGCGCAACGCTTTCAGGAGAACGGTCTTTCTTCAGTTTCCTTAATCTTTTTGGATTACTTCTTTCGGAACGAAAGCATCGCCTTCCTCGGTGAGAACATCGTTGCAGCTCTCTTTATCCTCCTCTGTCATTTCATCAAGGATAGACTCATACTCAGAAGGGATTTCCGCCAAACGGCTTTCCAAACCGTGAAGCTCGTCCGTTTCTGTGGAGAGCAAAGTCGCCTGTACCAAGTCGAACGGGATAATATGACCTATCCAGCCCTCTTGAACTTCCTGATCTTTACCGTCCTTTTTCTTGATGACAAGGTTCGGATCGACCTTCTTTGTTGCAGCAAAGCCTTCGGTTTGCAACATTTCGAGGTCGATGGAAATACCTGTCCAATCGTCGTCAAGAAGCTGGAACGCCGCATATTTGTCGATAAGTGGAATTTCCTTCAATCGCTCGAAAATATCAGCACTCAGAACGGTTTCAGCCTTAGAGATTTCGATGCTTCCCATCCGGTCGATAAGTTCTTCTTTCAGGAATGCCGGGAAAGTGGAAAAGGCAGCGTTAAAAGCATTCTCAAACCCGACCACATCAGGGTGGCTCTTGATGGCACTCTTAATATCAGGGGTAGACACATTCACATAAGGAATGCCACTCTCGGTAAACAACGCCTTTTTCAGCGCAGGGAACGCCGTCCAGAATTCGCTCATCTCGTCAATTTCTGCTGTCGGGATACCGCCAAACATAGACGCATAGACATCCCAATGCTCGGCAGCTTCGGAGGAATCAACATAGCGAGGAATGTTCAAGTTATAATCATTGCTGCGGATTTCTTCACGACTGACGACTCGTGAAAACTTCGTAACGCTTTCACGCTTGATAAAGGTATCTGCTATGCGTTTAATGTCAGACGCACGGAGCTTGTTATTTTTACCCTCTTTGATAAAGCCCTTGGATGCATCGATGATAAGAACATCGGTGTTCTCACGCTTTTGGCGCAGCACCATAATGATGGTGGGAATTCCTGTCCCAAAGAAGATATTTGCAGGCAGCCCGATAATGGCGTCGATATGGTTATTCTCAATCAGGTTCTTTCTGATTTCACCTTCCTCACCGCCACGGAACAGTACGCCGTGGGGAAGAACGATTGTCATAATGCCGTCCGGCTTGATATGGAACAGATCGTGCAAGAGGAAAGCATAGTCGGCTTTCCCTTTGGGAGCAAGTCCAAAACGAGCATAACGAGGATCACCCTCTTTGTTGGACGGGTCCCAAGCCTGCGAATACGGCGGATTGGACACGACCGCATCCACATAGAGAGGATTATAGGTATTTACCGGATCATTTTCGTCAAAGTACGGCCAATCCTCCTCAAGAGTATCGCCGTTACGAGTGACGATATTATCCGGTTTGATGCCACGCATAACCAAATTCATCCGGGTCAGGTTGTAGGTGTTCTCCTTCAACTCCTGAGCGAAGTATTTGATGTTGTTGTCATCGGTCATATACTTGGCAACGCTCTGACCGATATTGATAAGCAACGATCCCGAACCGCTTGTCGGGTCGTAAATCTTGATTTCGCTTTTACCCTTCAAGTGGCTTGCAACGATTTCAGACATCAGCAGAGATACCTCGTGCGGGGTGTAGAACTCGCCTGCTTTCTTTCCAGCATTAGCCGCAAAGTTACTGATAAGGTATTCGTAGATAAAGCCGAGAACATCGTAGTCCTGCTTGCCGTCCATAGGAATATCCTTTATCAGCGTCAGAAGTCCGCTGATTGCTTTTGTTTGTGAACCGGAGCTATCGCCAAGTTTGGAAAGACCCGTTTGCAAAGTATCGAATACCTTATCAAACACCTTTTTGTGCGTGTTGGAAATCAACCGGCTGAACGCAGAGAGCGCATCACGGACATTTGAAACATCAAAGTCCTTACCCATCGAGAGCCAAGTAGAAAAGAGGTCTTTATAGGCAATAAAGTAGCCGATATTCTCTTGAACCCACTTAACCGTTTCGTCATCTTCTTCTGATACGGTTTTCAGAAGTTCATCGTCATAGTCATTTTCCTTCAAGAATTTGACTTCTTTATCAGATAGATACTTGTAAAAGATAAAGCCAAGTATGTAATCCTTATATTCATTCGCTTCTATTTTGGAGCGCATTTGGTTTGCGGAAGCCCATATTTTCTGAGCAAGCTGTTGCTTATTCATCCTGTGAACCCATCCTTTTTCTTTTTTTAGGGCATACTACCCCACTGTTATGATACAACAATTAGTGTCCCATAAAACGGACTCACTTCTCGTCGGGAACAAACTCCATAATGTCATCGGTCGTGCAATTCAAAGCTGAGCAGATTTTCCCCAACACTTCAGTGCTTACATTTTCATCACGACTGAGCTTATTGATTGCGTATTTAGTGAGTCCAGCAGCTTCCTGCAAATCTCTTTTCTTCATATCTCGATCAAGCAGAATGTGCCAAAGTTTTTTATAGCTTACAGCCATCGTATCATTCCTTTCTCTCAACCTGCGAAGTAAGTAGCTAAAACACAATCTTATATTATAAGCATATAATCCCGA